>ERZ1370068.5137-contig-4173_pt1 | contig 65156 bp, 101 predicted proteins | sample MGYA00561227_ERZ1370068 | MGnify/ENA primary metagenome ERZ1370068 (study PRJEB38410, sample SAMEA6850437) | metagenome | study: Metagenomic assessment of the ecological functions of the soil: analysis of the soil microbiota associated with the... | reverse complement strand
TACGTATTGCTCACATGAAACCTCGTATCCTTCGTTAGCTGACGACGAAGCGGCCATCCGCGACTCCTGCGGATGATCCTCGAGTATCGAACACTACGAATTCACCGGCGCCGCCTCCGGTCCGACGGCATCGCGCAGGTCAGGCGCGATCCTCCTGACATGGTGGTGCTCGACATCAAGATGCCGGGCACCAATCGGCCTCGAAACGCTCGCCGAAACCGTACATCGACGAGTCGCTGCCGGTGCCATGATCCGCCACGGCACGATCACCGACGCCATGCAGGCGACGCGGTCTCGGCGCGTTCGATTTCATCGAGAAGCCGTTCACCAGCGAGCGCGTCACTCGTCACGTGGCAGAAGGGGCTCGAGCCTCGGATCGCTGCCGGCAGGAGAACCGCGAGCTGAAGCTCGCGATGGAAGCGAGCTGCGAGATCGTCGGCGGGAGTCCCGGCGCTCCGGCGCGTGCTCGAAGCCGGTGCAGCGCGCCGCGCCGACCAACGCCACCGTGCTGCTGCTCGGCGAGAGCGGCGTCGGCAAGGAGCTGGTGGCGCGCGACGATCCACCGCAACAGTCCGCGCGCAGGCGCGAGCGGTTCGTGCAGGTGAACTGCGCCGCGATTCCCGAGGAGCTGATCGAGTCCGAGCTGTTCGGCCACGAGAAGGGGTCGTTCACCGGCGCGACCGAGAAGCAGATCGGCAAGTTCGAGCAGGCCGATCGCGGGACGATCTTCCTCGACGAAGTCGGCGACATGAGCCCGAAGACGCAGGCCAAGGTGCTGCGCGTCCTGCAGGAGCGGGAGGTCGAGCGGCTCGGCTCGGCGCGCACCATCAAGGTGGACGTGCGCGTCATCGCGGCGACCAACAAGAACCTCGAGGAGGCGATCCAGCGCGGCGAGTTCCGCGAGGATCTCTTCTTCCGCCTCAACGTGATCCCGATCTCAGGTGCCGCCGCTGCGCGAGCGGCGCGAGGACATCCGCGCTCGTCGCAGCACTTCGCGAAGCGGACGAGCGACGAACACAACCTGAAGCCGAAGCGCGTTCGACCCTCGCGCCATGGAGGCGCTGCAGCGGTACCGCTGGCGCGGCAACATCCGCGAGCTGCGCAACACGATCGAGCGGCTGATGATCATGGCGCCTGGCGATCTCGTGCGCGTCGAGGACCTGCCGGTCGAGGTGCGCGGCGATGCGCCGCCGTCGCGTCAGCCCACCGTTACCGACGCCGGCGCTGGCGCGCCGGCCAGTCAGGCCTCGCGGTCTGAGCCCGCCGCGAGTGCAGACCCCGCCCGCCGGCACGCTTCGCGAGTTCAAGGAGGCCGCCGAGCGCGCGTTCCTCGTGCGAGAAGCTGCGCGAGAACAACTGGAACATCTCGGAAGACCGCCGAAGCGCTCGACACCCTCGCAGCAATCTCTACAAGAAGCTCGAACAGCACGGATCAAGCAGGAAGATGGGTGTCTTAAACCCAAATCCCAAACCCCGTATCCCAACGAGGCAGTCTCATAGCCAACGTCAGTTTGGGATTTGGGCAGTTTTGGAATTTGGGCCTTGGGATTTGGGATTTGGGATTTGGGATTTGCTTTAGCGTCGCAGTCAGCCGATAAGCCGAATTCTGTCGAGAACGATCATTCCTCTGGGACCGCGATTGCTCGCGGACTCGAGCGACCTACCCGGTGGCCTGGGACGGCAGTCCTCATCGCGCCACCCTATTTGGTCTTGCTCCGTGCGGGGTTTTGCCTGCCACCGACGTTGCCGCCGGCGCGGTGCGCTCTTACCGCACCTTTCACCCTTACCTCCGGTTGCCCGAGGCGGTATTTTTTCTGTGCCACTGGTCCGTCAGGTTGCCCTGCCCGGGCGTTACCCGGCGCACTGCCCTGTGGAGTTCGACTTTCCTCCCGCCGACGCCTTATCACGCCCCCGCGACAAGTCTTCAGCTTGCCGCTGCGGCACGAAGCGCGAAGGCGGGCGATCGTCTGGCCGACTGGGTGACCGTGGAATTATCGCGCACGATGACCTGGACGGGCAGACTTCTTTGCTCAGCTCCAACGCGAATATGGCGAATTACCTCGTTACGGGCGGCGCAGGGTTCATCGGTTCTCATCTGGTGGAAGAGCTTGTCCGACGCGGTGAGCGCGTCCGCGTCGTCGACAGCCTCATCACAGGCAAGCGGCAGAACCTGGCGCACGTGCCGTCAGTCGAGTTCATCGAGGGCGATCTCGCCGACCTCGCGGTCGCGCCAGCGGCGGTCACTGGACATCGACTACGTCCTCCACCAGGCCGCGATCCCATCGGTGCCGCGGTCCGTCGAGGATCCCATCACATCCAACCGCGCCAACATTGACGCGTCGCTGAACGTCTCGTTGCCGCTCGCGACGCCGGGCGTGAAGCGGCTCGTCTACGCGGGTTCTCCTCGGCCTACGGCAACACGCCGACGCTGCCGAAGGTCGAGACGATGCCGACGGCGCCGCTGTCGCCGTACGCGCTGCAGAAGCTCGTGGCGGAGCAGCATTGCCAGATGTTCACGGCGCTCTACGGTCTCGAGACGGTCACGATCCGCTACTTCAACGTCTTCGGTCCGCGGCAGGATCCTTCGTCGCCGTATTCGGGCGTGATCTCGCTGTTCATCAGCGCGCTGTGCGAGGGACGCCAGCCGACCATCTACGGAGACGGCGAGCACACGCGCGACTTCACGTATGTGGCCAACGTCGCTGACGGCGTCCTGCGCGCGTGCACGGCGGCCGGCGCAAGCGGGGAAGTGATCAACGTCGCGACGCGCCGACAGGGATTTCGCTGAACTTGCTCTTCAACACCGTCCGCGACCTGTCGGCGCCCGGGTCTCGCCGAGCTATACGCGGAGCCACGGCCGGCGACGTCAAGGACTCCTCAGGCCGACATTTCGAAGGCTCGCCGCATCCTCGGCTACGAGCCGATCGTCAGCTTCCAGGAGGGTCTCGCGCGCACCGTCGCGTGTACCGCAGCTCGCAGGTCTCGGTCGGCTGAACCGGCCGAACGGCTGTCCTTCCCTTTCCTCACGAATTCGTGCAGTTCGTGCGTCACGAACACAGTTAGCTGGCGCGGCGCGCACACTCGCGATCAGCTCTGGAGCGCTGACACGTCTGGAGGCGTGCTGACACGATGGTGATCGAGGCGACTATTCCGCATGTAGGAGTCGATCATGATGCTCAATCCATGGCGGAATGCGCGAAACGTGCAGTAGTACCACAGGCATCCGACTTGCTGACTCCTTCCGACTTCACCTCAGTCTGGACGCGCGCGACCGATCGTCCGGACGCGCAATCCACCACTGCCCGGGTCAACAAGAGCCGATGCCGTTTCCGCCTCCTCGTGGTCAACGCCGATCCCGATGCCCTGGACCATCGCATGGACCCGCATGCTGCAGCACTGCGTGGAAACATGGTGACGTCGGTGGCTGAGTTCGGCACAGGCGGAAGAGCGGCTCGTCTACGCGCCGCCCGATCTGCTCATCACCGGCGTGAAGCTCGGCTCCCACAACGGCATTCATCTCGTGCTTCGCGCACGGGCCGACCATCCGCACACGCAGGCGATCGTCGTCCATACCGACGATGACGCGGTTCTCGAGCAAGAGGCGACGAGCGCCGGCGCGACCTACATCAAGCTGCCGGTCGACGAGACACGGTTCCTTGCGCTCGTGAGCGCCTGCTGGCCAGGAGCGCGTTGCCGCAGTCGTCGCGCGTGGTCCGGCGCTGGCCGCGGAAGCAGGTGAAGGTGCGCGCGCGGCATCTGGCGACAACGACGCGAGCGTCGTCGACGTCAGCTACGGCGGCCTGCGGCTGGAGATCGGGACGATCGACCACCCGCTCGCGTCTCGCGACCATCGACATTCCGTCCCTTGGTCCCCCGCCCGTTCACCCGGTCTGGGCACGCGGGAGGCGGGGCCGTCGGGCGATGGTGGTGCGGCGCCGAAGTCGACGAGGCGGACCAACACGCCTTCGATGCGTGGCGCAAGTTCGTCGACTCGCTCGAGTGAGCACCCTCACGACCTCCTTCCGAGGCGCAACATCCGTCTTCGTTTGTCGCGCAGCTGAAGCGCTGCCAGAGTCAGCGGCGTGATGCTCATTCGCCTTGTCGCGGACACTGCTGCTCGTCGCAGCGCTGCACGTCGTCGCATCGCGCGCAGGATCATCGGAGCGCGACATCGACTTTTCCCTTCGACACCTGCAGCACTTGATTACATCCGCACCGGAGCCGTCGCCGACTTGCGCGCGCAGTTGTCGAACGCGTGGGACGCCGACCTTCGCATCGAGGGAGAGCGCACGGTCCACGAACCCGCCCCGGGTTCACCGCGACGAGCTGACGCAGATCAGCACGGCCTGCGCCTCCTCGTCATCCGGGCACGGCCGCGGGCGTGCGGCTGCGGTTTCGCTATGAGCCCTGGGCGACACACCGGGTCCGGCCCACTAATCTCTTTTTAAGTGCAGCAGTCCATGCGACTTCTGTCTATTGCCACAACCGGGGCGCACACTTCTGCGGCGAAGAGTGGCACTCACGAAAGCTGGCGAAGCTTACGGTTTTCGGATAAAAAAGACTGCGTATAAGCAAAATAGCATTGCACCGAAGAGCTTTTAGCTAGACAATAGCGCCTTCGCGCCGGACTTTTATACCGGCTTCCCCCAATCGATCACAGAGCAGAGGAATCATGAGCGCATACACCGGCGGTCCTCATTGGGAGCAGTCTCGGGATTCGCCAGGTCAGGAGAAGAAAATCGAATGCGCCGCGCGGTCGAACGCGAACGGTGCTGATCACCGGGCGAGAGTGGCGACCGGCAAGGAAATCGTCGCGCGCATGGTCCACGAGCGCAGTCACCGCGCGCGCGGTCCCCTGGTCACGATCATCATTGCGCCGGCGTGCCCGACTCGCTGCTGGAATCAGAGCTGTTCGGTCAGCGTGAAGGGCAGCTTTACCGACGCGTGGCGTGACAAGCGCGGGTTGCTCGAGAGCGCGAGCGGTGGAACCGTGTTCCTCGACGAAATCGGCGAGATGATCGCTGCGCATGCAGGCGTTGCTCCTCCGGTTCCTCGAAACCGGCGAGATCCAGCGCGTCGGCTGCGATCGACATGCGCAGACCGTCAACGTCCGGGTCATCACCGCGACCCATCGTCAGCTGCTGGAGCAGGTTGCGGAGAAGACCTTCCGCGAGGATCTGTTCTACCGGCTCAACGTCGTGCACATCGAAGTGCCGCCGCTACGTGAACGGCGTGAAGACGTCGTGCAGCTGCTCGATTATTTCCTCAAGATGCTCGGACACGCATCAGCGTCCGATGCCGGAGCTCGGCAAGGAAGCGATCGCGTCGCTGACGCAGCAGTGACTGGCCGGGCAACGTGCGTGAACTGCGGAACATCGTGGAACGCCTCGTCCTGAATGCCCGGGGAGACGTGGAGATCGAAACGCCACGCGGGTTCGCCCGCATCGCGGCGTTCCGGCTGCCGCCGTTGAACTCCGCGAGCCGGCGATTCACGAAGTGTTGTTCGAACGGCTTCTCAACGGCGCATCGTTCTGGTCGGAAGTGTGTGAACCGTTCATGGCGCGCGACCACGCGTCACGACATCCGGCTGATTGTGCGCATGGGGCTTGAGCACACTCGTGGCAGCTACAAACAATTGGTGCAGGCATTTAATATGCCCCCGCAGGACTATCGGCGCTTCCTGAATTTCCTGCGCAAGTTTCAGTGCCACGGTGCTATTCCAGGGCTTCCGCGTGTTGAAGCCGCCCGTCAGCCGGTCGGCAGTGCTGCCCCGCGAGCATGAGATGGCGGGGTCGCGAATCCGAGCGCCGGCCGGCCTGAGCACGTCTTCCACACGACGGGACGGTCGCGCTCCCAGCTTTCCCCTCCGATAGCACCCCCCCATAAAGTCCGCCAGCCGACGCCTTTCTCGGAGATCTGGCAGCGAATTCGAGAGAATTGTCGCGTCACCGCAGGAATTTAACGGAATCCGCTTTTTGTTCGGAACGATGATGGGCGAAGCGGCATTTGCCTTGCTCCAATGCACGAGATTCCCCCTGAGCGCAGGTTCAATCCATCGAGCAAACGTGTCCAACACTCACCCGGATGAAGAAAAGTCGCCAAGACGAATGCCGTCTCGTGCTTATTCGCCGATCTGACCGATGCATCGAGGTCGGGGGATCGAACGCGTCCCGATCGAAGCCGGCCATTACGTCACTCAGGTGGCCGGATTCCAGGAAGCGAAACAACCTTTGGCTGATGCTCGTGCAACCAGGACATCCTGCTCACCGGGCTGAAGCTTGGGGGCGCATAACGGCATCCCAGGGCTCGCGCTTCGCGTCAGTCGCCGAGGGCGCCGGCATTCCGGCAATCGTGGTCAACGACGCCTCCGACCCTCGTCCTCCGAGCGCGAGGCAGTAAACGCGCGCTGCGCCGCCTATCTCACCCTCGCCGCTCGACGACACGTCCTTTGTAGACGCTCGTCGAACAACCCTCGCGTGAATCTCCGCCCGGAGGAAGCCCCCGATCCTCGCGCCGATGGCCGCGCAAGCACACCGGTATGGTGGTTGATGCCGGCGGCAGCGAAGCGACGCTTGCCGACGTAGAGCGCTCGCGGCGTCTGGCGACTCGAACTTCCGGGCTCTCCGGCGAAACGCCGACTCGCATTGCGCGCGCTGTATCGTCCCGAACGTCAGGATGGCGGTCGTCCATCCAGCGATCTGGGCGCGAGACATCCAGTGGGCCGGGGCCGACGGTGGCAGGTGGCGCCGAAGCGGATCCTGGGCGAACGAACACACGGCCCCACGCGTGGCGCCGGTTCGTTGACTCACCGGCCTGGAAAGCCTCGCACAGATCCGGCAGACCGCCTTTCATCAGCACGTCCGCCGCGTGATGCTGGTCCATGGCGACCGATTCAGCTAAATGCCGCCGGAGTGGGTCCTGGCGGACTGGACTTGAACTGACTTCAGGGAATCCTGAAGCTGACGTTACCGATGCTCGGCGATCGTCCCCGTTGGCGACCCACGTGATCCGGAATCCTGGCCGGTTCGCCGCCGATGGTCCAGCTCACGATCCCAGCGCCGAAGGTGCCGTTGGCGTTCGCGGGTGTTTGGCGCCGACGCAGCGATCGTCTCCTGTGGTGAAGCGACGCCATCCCGCGCGCGCTCCATCTCGCACGAAGTCCAGCGTGCCCAGGCTATGGCTCCACTTGATGGCCTGAGTCGTCCCTGACCGCCCGCCACGTTCGTGCGCCTGGCGTCGCCACCGTCACCGTTGGTGCAGGCCAGCGTGGAAGGGCACATACGCCCCGCTGTCGCTCTGACGTCGGATTCGCTCGAGAGGGACTCGACTTCTTCGAATCAATCCTCTCGCGTCAGCACCGCTTGCCGGCATCGGGCCGGTGAGTTCGTTGTGGCCTGCCAGGCAGCCGGCTGGCCACAGCGGCGGCGAGCGGGACCCACGTGCTCCGCCGTCCAGCTTTCGAAGTCGATGTCCACCAGCCCGCCGACGCTCGAAAGTGGTTATGGGACCACGTGACTTGGCGCGTACTGGAAACCTCAGCGCCCACGCGACCGCTGTATTCGCCGCGGTCGCCGCGCGCGCGGCATGAATGGCAGTTCTCACATTGCTGCGAAGTCCGTCACGGTCCTGTCGACGCTCCAGGTCACGCGAATCCTGGCCTGGCTGGTCGGCGGACCGCTCACCGCCCACGAGCAGGTTCCTCGACGTCGCCGACGTCGTCGCGGAACGTCTGAGACCAGGCCCAGTGCGCGCCTCATCGCGGCTGACGTCGATGTTGGACGACCTGTCCCACCCCAGGTTGTGCGAGAACGTCACTGTTCTGCTTTTCGCCCGACACGCCAGCTGACGCCGTGTCGGCGCCGCTCACCGTGATCGTCTGGTCGGAACGTGAAGCCGCTGGCCAACGTGGCGCCTGAGCATCAGGATTCAGTCACGGTAATGCTCACAGCTCCCGCCGCGTGAGCGGGTGTCGTGGCGGTGATGGTCGTATTGTTGACGACCGTGACGGCGGTAGCCGCCGTCCCACCGATGGTGACCGCTGCTCCGGGCGAGGAAGCCGGTTCCTCGTGATGGTCACCGCCGTGCCGCCGCTAGACGAGCCGGATGTGGGGCTGATGGCCGTCACGGTTGGCGCTGGTGCACACATACGTGAAGGCATTCGCCAACGTTGCAGCCCGCCCATCCAGGTTCGTCACCACGACGTTGATGATTCCAAACGCATGCGCCGGCGTCGTTGCCGTGATCGTCGTGCTGTCGACGATGGTCACCCTGGTGGCGCTGATGCCGAGGTGCTGACCGTCGCGCCGGCGGCGCAAACCAGTGCCCCGTGATCGTAATGGCCGTTCCGCCCGCTCAGGTGGACACGGAGTCAGATCCGCGACGGTCGGCGCCGGGCCGAGATACGTGAACGCGCTGGCGAGCGTGCCGTTCTCGGCCAATCCACCGTTGGTCACGGTGAGATCGACCACTCCCGCAATGTGGGCGGGCGTCGTTGCGGTGATCGCGTTCGCGTTGACGACGCTGACATCAGTCGCCGCTGTTCCACCGACCGTGACCGTCGCGCCTGGCGCGAAATTGTCGCCCGTGATCGTGATGGCGGTGCCGCCCGCAATCGACCGGACGTCGGCGCGACAGTCGTTATCGACGGCGCGGTTCCCGAATCCAGCTTGAACACGGCCATCTCGTATGACCCAGTTAGCCGCCGCCTCGACGTCGCCGCCGCGCGTACGGGCCGACTGTTGCCGCCACCATGTCCTCGGCGAGGTCGCTGTCGATGTCGGTGTAGATGCGTCCTGTAAAGCCCGCTCTCCACGACCGCGGTACGAACTGACCATCATGGCGCCCACGATCAGCTCGTTCGGCCCCGTCGCTTGTCGCGGTCCCACTGTTGGCCGCCGTGCCGGTTCCGCTCGCGCCGGCGGTGACGTCTGGCGGCGTTCACACCTCTGCATACGGAGGATGCGCACATCGGCATGCCGCCGTGCTGGTTGAACGTCACCGTCACGGTGTTGGTGCCGCCGATGATGTTCTTCGCGTAGTAGATCGACTGCCGCAGGCCGTGTGCCCGTCGTGGGCCCGATCGCCAGCAGGTAGGGATCGCCGCGCTGTCCTGCAACCGACTGCACCGCGGCGTTGGCGTCGTTGGCGCCAGACGGCGATGAGCTATTCAGGTCGCCCTGGGTCTGGGCATTCGGAAACGTGACCGTCACCGTCGTCGCCGGGCCCGTGGCGTAGCCGCTGCGACCTGCACGAAGGTGATCGCCGCTGGCGTCGTATACGTGGGAACACGTTGGCGAGCGTGGCGTTCTGCCCGTCCGTGTTGGTGATCGTCACGCCCCACTGCCCCGGGCCGCGTGCGCGGGGGCCGTGGCGATGATCGTCGTGCTGCTGACGACGGCGATCGCCGGTGGCCGCCGTGCACACCCACCTGTGACGCGTCGCGCCCGACGAAGTGCATCCCGGCTGATCGTCAGCCGGATCCGCCGTCGGTCGTCGGCCGATGCCGGCGCCGACGTTGCTGATCGTCGGTGCCGGACCACCCGAAGCGGCATACGTGAAGCCGCCGGTCAGGTGCCGCTTTGACCGTCGGCGTTCGCGACGATCACGTCAACGCGCTCCTGCAGCATGCGCCGGCGTGGTTGCCGTGATCGGTCGATGCGTTGACGACCGTCGACACTGGTCGCAGGTGTCCCGCCGATCGTCACTGTTGCACCGGCGACGAAGTTGGTCCCAGTAATCGTCACCGATGTGCCGCCTGCGATCGGACCGGGACGTGGGCGCGATGCTCGCTCACGGTCGGTGGAGCATACGTAGGTAAACGCGCTGGCGAGCGTGCCGCTCTGACGCGTCAGGGTTCGTCGACCGTCACGCTCACGGCGCCGGCTGCGTGAGCCGGAGTGCGTCGTCGGTAATCGTCGTCTGTTGACGACGGTGACGCCGGTCGCGGCTGTGCCACCGATACGTCACCGCGCGCACCCGCCAGCGAAGTTACTCGCCGGTAATCGTCAGCGCCGTGCCGCCGCGCGATCGGACCGGAGGCCGGCGCGACGCTCGCTGACGGTCGGCGGGGCGCGAGATAGGTGAACGCGCTCGCCAGCGTGCCGCTCTGCGCATCGGCATTCGTCACCGTCACGCTGACGCGCCTGCCGCGTGCGCCGGCATCGTCGCCGTGATCGTCGTGCTGTTGACCACGGACACGCCGGTCGCGGCGGTCCCGCCGATCGCTCACTGTCGTCCCGCCGAAATAAGAAGTTGGTGCCCGTGATCGTCACAGCCGTCCCGCCGCGCGGTCGGGCCCGACGCTGGGGTGACGCCCGTCACTGTCGGCGGCGGCGGCACCACGTACGTGAACGCGTTCGCCAACGTGCCGCCTGCGTATCTGGGTTCGTCACCGTCACGCTCACCGGCGCCGCCGCGTGCGCCGGCGTCGTCGACGGTCAAAATCGTGGTGCTGTTGACCACGGTGACTGCCGGTCGCCAGCGATGCCGTCCGATCCTCACCGTCGCGCCCGCCACGAAGCCCGTGCCGGTAATCGTGAGTGCCGTGCCGCCGCGCGATCGGACCGGACGCTCGGCGCGACGCTGGTGACGGTCGGCGCCGGGGCGAGATAGGTGAAGGCACTGGCCAACGTGCCGCCTGACTGTCGGCGTTCGTCACCGTCACGCTGACGGCGCCCGCCGCGTGCGGCCGGCGTGGTCGCCGTGATCGTCGTTGCGTTGACGACCGTGATGCCGGTGGCAGCGGTGCCGCCGATCGTCACCGTCGCGCCCGCCGCGAAGTTGGTGCCGGTAATCGTCACCGACGTGCCGCCGCGCGATCGGGCCGGAGGTCGGCGCGACGCTCGTGACGGTCGGCGCCGGACCGAGATACGTGAAGGCACGCTGCCAGCGTGCCGCTCTGACTATCGGCGTTCGTCACGGTCACGCTGACGGCGCCGGCTGCGTGCCGGGCGTGGTGGCGGTGATCGTGGTCGCTGTTGACGACGGTGACGCCGGTGGCAGCAGTGCCGCCGATCGCTCACCGTGGCGCCGACCGCGAAGCTGGTGCCGCTAATCGTGACGGCCGTGCCGCCCGCGATCGGACCGGAGGTCGGTGCGACGCTCGAGACCGCTGGGGCCGGCGAGATACGTGAAGGCACTCGCCAGCGTGCCGCACTGGCTGTCGGCGTTCGTCACCGTCACGCTCACGGCGCCGGCGCGCATGCGCCGGGGTCGGTCGCGGTGATGCGTCGTCGCGTTGACGACGGTCACGCCGGTGGCCGCCGTGCCACCGACGGTCACCGTGGCGCCCGCCGCGAAGTTGGTGCCGCTAATCGTCACCGTTGAACCGCCCGCCGATTGGGCCGGAGGTCGGCGCGACGCTCGAGACCGTCGGTGCCGGGGCGAGATACGTGAACGCACGTTACCAGCGTGCCGCACTGACTGTCGGCGTTCGTCACGCGTCACGCTGACGGCGCCTGCCGCGTGGCGCCGGCGTGGTCGCCGTGATCGTGGTTGCTGTTGACGACCGTGACGCCGGTGGCGGCGGTCCCACCGACGCTCACCGTCGCGCCGGCCGCGAAGTTGGTGCCGGTAGATCGTCACGGCCGTGCCGCCCGCGATCGGACCGGAGGTCGGCGCGACGCTCGTGACCGCTGGGGCCGAGCCGAGATACGTGAAGCGCACTGGCCAGCGTGCCGCTCTGGCTGTCGGCGTTCGTCACCGTCACGCCCACCGGCGCCGGCCGCGTGCGCCGGCGTGGTCGCAGTAATCGTCGTGCTGTTAACGACCGTGACGCCGGTGGCCGCCGTGCCGCCGATGCGTCACGGTCGCGCCCAGCGGCGAAGCTGGTGCCGGTGATCGTGACGGCCGTGCCACCGGCGATCGGACCGGACGTCGGTGCGACGCTCGAGACCGTCGGCGGCCGAGCCGAGATACGTGAACGCCGCTGGCCAGCGTGCCGCACTGGCTGTCGGCGTTCGTCACGTCACGCCCACGCACGGCGCCGGCCGCATGCGCCGGCGTCGGTCGCGGTGATGGTCGTTGCTGTTGACGACGGTGACGCCGGTGGCCGCCGTGCCGCCGATCGTCACCGTGGCGCCGGCCGCGAAGTTGGTGCCGGTAATCGTGACAGTCGTGCCGCCGCCGATCGGTCCGGAGGTCGGCGCGACGCTCGTGACCGCCGGCGGCCGGCCGAGATACGTGAAGGCACTCGCCAGGGTGCCGCTCTGGCTGTCGGCGTTCGTCACCGTCACGCCCACCAGCGCCGCGCGGCATGCGCCGGCGTCGGTCGCGGTGATCGTCGTGCTGTTGACGACGCGTGACGCCGGTGGCCGCCGTGCCGCCGATCGTCACGCGTGGCGCCCGCCGCGAAGTTGGTGCCGGTAATCGTCACGGCCGTGCCGCCCGCGATCGGACCGGACGTCGGCGCGACGCTCGTGACGGTCGGCGCCGAGCCGAGATACGTGAACGCACTCGTCAGCGTGCCGCCTGACTGTCGGCGTTCGTCACCGTCACGCCCACCGGGCCGGCCGCGTGCGCGGGCGTGGTCGCGGTGATCGTCGTCGCGTTGACGACGGTCACGCCGGTGGCCGCCGTGCCGCCTACGGTCACCGTGGCGCCCGCCGCGAAGTTGGTGCCGGTGATCGTCACGGCCGTGCCGCCCGCGATCGGGCCGGAGGTCGGTGCGACGCTCGAGACGGTCGGGGCCGGCGCGAGATACGTGAACGCGCTCGCCAGCGTGCCGCTCTGGCTGTCGGCGTTCGTCACGGTTACGCCAACGGCGCCAGCGGCGTGTGCCGGCGTGGTCGCCGTGATCGTGGTTGCATTGACGACGGTGACGCCGGTCGCCGCGGTCCCGCCGACACTCACGGTCGCGCCGGCCGCGAAGTTGGTGCCGGTAATCGTGATGGCCGTGCCGCCCGCGATCGGGCCGGAGGTCGGTGCGACGCTCGAGACCGCTGGCGCCGAGCCGAGATACGTGAACGCACTGCGTCAGCGTGCCGCTCTGGCTGTCGGCGTTCGTCACCGTCACGCCCACCGGCGCCGGCCGCGTGCGCCGGCGTGGTCGCGGTGATCGTCGTGCTGTTAACGACGGTGACGCCGGTGGCCGCCGTGCCGCCGATGGTCACGGTGGCCCCGGCCGCGAAGTTCGTGCCGGTGATCGTGACGGCCGTGCCGCCCGCGATCGGACCGGAGGTCGGCGCGACGCTCGTGATCGGCTGGCGGCCGAGCCGAGATACGTGAACGCACTCGTCAGCGTGCCGCTCTGACTGTCGGCGTTCGTCACCGTCACGCCCGACCAGGCCGGCGCATGCGCGGGCGTGGTCGCGGTGATCGTCGTCGCCGTTAACGATGGTGACACCGGTGGCAGCCGTGCCGCCTACGGTCACCGTGGCGCCCGGCTGCGAAGTTGGTGCCGGTGATCGTCACGACCGTGCCTCCCGCGATCGGACCGGAGCGTCGGCGCGACGCTCGTGACGGTCGGCGCCGGCCGAGATACGTGAACGCGCTCGCCAGCGTCGCCGCTCTGACTATCGGCGTTCGTCACGCGTCACGCCAACCGGCGCCGGCCGCGTGCGCGGGCGTCGTCGCGGTGATCGTCGTTGCGTTGACGACGGTGACGCCTGTCGCCGCGGTGCCGCCGACGCGTCACCGTGGCGCCGGCAGCGAAGTTGGTGCCGGTGATCGTGACGACCGTGCCGCCCGCGATCGGACCGGACGTCGGCGCGACGCTCGTGACGGTCGGCGCCGGGCCGAGATAGGTGAACGCCGCTGGTCAGCGTGCCGCTCTGGCTGTCGGCGTTCGTCACCGTCACGTCCACCGGCGCCGGCGGCGTGCGCCGGCGTGGTCGCCGTGATCGTCGTTGCGTTGACGACGGTGACGCCGGTCGCCGCGGTGCCGCCGATCGTCACGGTGGCGCCGGCCGCGAAGTTCGTGCCGGTAATCGTCGACTAGCCGTGCCGCCCGCGATTGGGCCGGACGTCGGCGCGACGCTCGTGACGGCTCGGCGCCGAGCCGAGATACGTGAAGCGCACTCGCGTCAGCGTGCGCGCTCTGGCTGTCGGCGTTCGTCACCGTCACGCCCACCGGCGCCGGCCGCGTGCGCCGGCGTGGTCGCGGTGATCGTCGTCGCTGTTAACGACGGTGACGCCGGTGGCCGCCGTGCCGCCGATGCGTCACCGTGGCGCCCGGCGGCGAAGTTGGTGCCGGTGATCGTGACGGCCGTGCCGCCCGCGATCGGACCGGATGTCGGTGCGACGCTCGTGACTGGTCGGCGCCGGGCCGAGATAGCGTGAACGCGCTCGCCAGCGTCGCCGCTCTGGCTGTCGGCGTTCGTCACGGTCACGTCCAACCAGCGCCGGCGACGTGCGCAGGTGTCGTGGCGGTGATCGTCGTCGCGTTGACGACGGTGACGCCGGTCGCCGCCGTGCCGACCGACGGTCTGACCGTGGCGCCGCGTCACGAAGTTGGTGCCGGTGATCGTCACGTTCGTGCCGCCGGCGATCGGGCCGGCCGTCGGCGCGACGCTCGTGACTGTCGGCGGCCGGACGCAGATAGGTGAACGCCGCTGGTGCAGCGTCGCCGCTCTGCGCCGTCACTGTTCGTCACGGTCACGTTGACTGCGCGCCGGCCGCGTGTGCCGGCGTGGTCGCCGTGATCGTGGTTGCTGTTGACGACGGTGACGCCTGTCGCGGCGGTGCCGCCCATACGTCACGCGTCGCGCCCGCGGCGAAGTTCGTGCCGGTGATCGTCACAGCTCGTGCCGCCCGCGATCGGACCGGACGTCGGCGCGACGCTCGTGACCGTCGGCGCCGGACCGAGATACGTGAACGCGCTCGCGAGCGTCCCGCTCTGACTGTCGGCGTTGGTCACGGTCACCCCAACCAGCGCCGGCCGACGTGGGCGGGCGTCGTGGCGGTGATCGTCGTCGCGTTGACGACGGTCACGCCGGTGGCAGCCGTGCCGCCGATCGGTCACCGTGGCCCCGGCCGCGAAGTTGGTGCCGGTGATCGTGACGACCGTGCCGCCCGCGATCGGACCGGACGCCGGGGCGACGCTCGAGACGGTCGGTGCCGGGCCTGCTACGTGAACGCCGCTGGTGCGCGTCCCGCTCTGCCCGTCGCGATTCGTCACGGTCACGCCAACCAGCGCCGGCGACGTGCGCGGGTGTCGTGGCCGTGATCGTCGTGGCGTTGACGACAGTGACGGCAGTCGCCGCCGTGCCACCAACACTGACCGCTGGCGCCGCTCACGAAGTTGGTGCCGGTGATGGTGATGCCTCGTGCCGCCGGCGATCGGGCCAGACGCGGGCGCGACGCCCGTGACGGTCGGCGCCGGCGCGCCTCCTGTCACCAGCTTGAAGGCGGCCAGCTGTATGACCCAGTTGCCGCCGCCTGTTGTCGCGGTCGCTGCGTACGGGCCGGCTGTCGCCGCCACCATGTCCTCGGCGAGGTCGCTGTCGATGTTGGTGTAGATGCGCCCCGTGAAACCCGCCCCAACGGCGGCGCTGTACGAAGTGACCATCATCGCGCCGACGATCAGTCTGTTCGGCCCCGTCGTCGTGGCGGTGCCACTATTGGCCGCCGTGCCGCTGCCGCTGGCGCCGGCTGTGACGTCGAGTGTGTTCACCCCGCGATACTCGAGAATGCGCACGTCGGCGTCATGACGCTGCCTGGTTGAACGTCACGGTGACGGCGGTGGCGCCGCCCACGATGTTCTTCGCGTAGTAGATCGATTGCCGCAGGCCGGTGCTCTGTCGTGGGCCCGGCCGCCAGCAGGTAGGCATTGCCGGCGTTGTCCTGCACCGATTGCACCGCGGATGTCGCGTCGTTGGTCCCGACCGCGACGACGTTCAGGTCGCCCGGGGTCTGGGCAGCCGGGAACGCGACCGCCACTGTCGCCGTGGGGCTCTGCGGCGTCGCCGCCGCGACCTGCACGAACGTGATCGTCGTCGGCGTTGCATACGTGAAGGCGTTGGCGAGCGTGCCGGACTGCCCGTCGGCGTTGGTGACGGTCACGCCCACAGCGCCAGCCGCGCGAGGGGGCCGTTGCGGTGATGGTGGTGCCGTTGACAACGGTGACGGCTGTCGCGACGGTGCCGCCCACCGTGACAGCTGCGCCCGCGGCGAAATTGGTGCCGCTGGATCGTCAGCGCGGTGCCGCCGGTCGTCGGACCCGATGTTGGCGCGATGCTGGTGATCGTCGGGGCGGGGCCGAACCCGGTATATGTGAAGCCGTTGGTGAGCGAGGCGCTCTGCGCGTCGCTGTTGGTGACCGTAACGGTGACGGCGCCAGCCGCGCGCGCCGCCGTCGTCGCGGTGATCGTCGTCGCGTTGACGACCGTCACGCCCGTCGCAGCGGTGCCGCCAAGGCTGAGCGTGGCGCCGGCGCGGAAGTTGGTCCCGGTCAGCGTGATGGCGGTGCCGCCGTTGGCAGGACCTGATGCAGGCGCCACGCCGGTGATCGTGGGCGCCGGCGGCAGATACGCGAAGCCGGGATTGATCGAGCCGTTCTGCCCGTCGGTGTTCGTGACGCTGACGTTGACCGAGCCGGCGTGCGCGCAGGCGTGGTCGCGGTGATCCGCGTGCCGTTCACCACGGTCACGCCACTCGCGGCCGCATACTCCCACGCTGACGGTCGCGCCGGTCGCGTAATTGGTGCCGGTGAGCGTGATGCCGGTCCCGCCGGCCGTCGGGCCCGCGCTCGGTGCGACGACGTCGACGGTCGGTGCAGTGGAGCTATAGGTGAATGCACTCGACAGCGTGCCGTTCCGTCCGTCGGGATTCGTAGACCGTCACGCTCACCGCGCCGGCCGAGTGCGCCGGCGTAGTCGCCGTCATCGTCGTGCTGTTGACGACCGTGACGCCCGTTGCGGCGGTGCCTCCGACGCTGACAGTGGCGCCACTCACGAAGTTGGTGCCGGTGATCGTGATGGCCGTGCCGCCCGCAATCGGGCCGCTTGTCGGCGCCACGCTGCTCACGGTGGGTGAGGGTGCCTGGGTGCCGGAGACGAACCGATCGAGGACGTTCGCCGCTGTCCGCTGAATGCGTGCGTCAACCAGGTTATACCCCGTGCCCGTAGCCATCCAGGCCGTAATTCCAGTCCATCGAGCCGGTCGTGTAGACCCAGGCGCCGCTTGGCGCCTGATAGATGACTGAATTGAGAAGTCATCCGGGCCGGCGCCCCACGCCGAGTGCGACAAAACCGTGAATGTGCCAGGTATCGAGGGGGGCGCAGCGTAGTTGCTGAAGACGCGATCGGTCTCGTATCCGACGAGACCTCTCACAGCGGTCCCGTTCTGGAACCCTGTTCCCGCGATACCCAGTGCGAGCTGTTGCTCACCACGAACGACGGGAAGAAGCCCTGGTTATCCTGCTGCGGGATGCTGACGGTATGCTACACCCATCAGGGTCTGCTCGGGACGGTTGGGGAACGGCGTGCCGCGCCACAGGCTCGTTACGAGGCTGCGGTCGGCGACCGGATCGATGAGCTCGTCCTTATAGGCGACGACCACACGGTTCCGGCACCCCGGTGCTCGAGCGACTCCATGCGGATCTGCCAGTAGATCCCGTTGCCGCTGAAGAAGCCGAGATTGACCCCCGCGTTCCGTGCGCCGGCAACGGCGTCGAACCATCTGCTTGGACCAGTATTCAGGGTGCCCCGCCGAGATGAACCCTCGATGAGTTCAACAGGCGGTTGCCATTGGCATGCGTGTCGACGTCGGTCGAGTAGACGACGTCGTATCCGGACCGCTCCATCCAGCGGACGAAATTGATTTCCGCAGTATCGCTATTGAAGTCCGAGCCTGCCATTCCTGAATCGTAGTAAGGCCGATCGAACGAGACCTTCGCCGCAGACTTGAATCCGGTAACCGTGACCGGGCCATAGCTCGTGTAGTCGTAGGTGCTCTTTCCCGTGACGTGGTCGTTCGGATAGTTGTTCTGGGCCTGATAGGTCAGCACCGGCTGCTGGTAGATGAGGGCGGCGACGCGGCTGTCGTCGCGGACCACGAAAGATGATGTGGTTCTTGAACCCTTGCGCGTTCGTGAGAGGTGCCGACGTAGATTCCGCTCGTCCAGGTGGTTGGGATCGCCAGGGTGTGCGCAGGTTCCAGTTACACTCGATCGTTCCGTAGGGTCGGATTGACGGGACAGGCCGCCTGTTTGACACCGTTGAGCGGGCCGATGTGCTGCATGAGGCGTCCGCCCAATCCCGAGTACCCAACCGATGCGATAGATGTCGATGGTGTAGGTCTGCGCAGGGTTGACGCTCACATACAATGTGATGTTCTGACCCTTGTTGACGCTGACGGCCGACGCGTGCCCTTGATCTGGCCGATGGCGTCTGTCCCGAGGAGGTCTTGATCGACGTCCCAGCCGGACGATCCTGGTTGCTGGTTTTCAATAACAACAGGATTCTGCGCTGCCGCCGCCCCGACCGTCAGCACGAGCAGCACAACCGACGCAAGGAAGGCGCTCGCCACCAGTGCACGGATGCGCCAGGCGCACACACATAGACCCATCGCCACTACTCCCTGGTGGTCCTTTGGAAACTCTCAGTTAGTCGACTGGTTCACGGGTGGCTTGTGAACGTTGACGAGAAAGTCAGAGAGCGATCCGCAACGGGCATGCCGGGTCGAGCGAAATTGGCCGTATTACTTGGAAATGCTTTGAGTTGCGGAAGATCACGTCGAGGGGGCAGCCCGACGAGAAGAATCATCTGGCGGGCAGAAGTAGGACGTCTCCTGAACCGACATTGATCCCAATCACGGACGAAGCGTCGTTTCGAGCCAGATACCCGGGGCGGCTGGCACCTGCACGGACGGCTGTCGCACGTCTGCGTGTGCAACCGAGCCGTTTTTCGTTGCAACCGGGCCGTTTTCTGGCCGGCGCACGATCCTCTACGGTTCGAGTCGAGGATCCTGAACGGGAGGCGCGCTGAGGGTCTTAGTGCAACTGCGCGTCATCGCGCGGTTGCCCGGCGTTGAACAAACGCCAGATTCGTCGGACGCGCGCTGCCGGTAGTCTCGGTCAGAAATCGCGCCGGCAGTATTTTCGAGTCGATGACCTCGGTGGGTTTCCTGACGGGATCTTCCGCGACCATCCTCAGCTCGCGAAGATTCCCCGGCCACGAATAGGCCGTTATCTTCCGCATGGCGTCTGTGCTGATGGTGGCTGCCATGCACGCCCAGCGCGCCTGCGGCGTCACGAATGAACCTGTCGAACAGGTCGGGCAGGTCGTCGCGCCGTTCCCGAAGCGGTTTGACAGCGAGATGGATGGTATTGAGCCGATAGAACAGGTCGCTGCGGAAGTGGCCTGTCTCGACGGTCCTCAGGAAACTGCTGCAGCCGACGGCAATCAGACGCACATCGGGGGCGCCGAATGCTGCCCGCGCTGGCCGCCATAGTGGAGATCGAAGTGCCGAAAGAGCGCGGACTGCTTCCGGTCGGTCATCTTCTCGGCGCTGCGGAGGACGATGGTCCCGCCGCGCGCCTGTTCAAGCCAGCGCTCGCTCGAGGCGGCGTGCGGGTTGCCGGCCGATCGACGCGTCCAGCCATTCTGCTTCGAATTGCGAGTCAGAAACGTCGTCGCAATCGATAACCACGAGCGGCGCGGCCGGACCGCGGCTGCGCTCGTGTATCAGGCGGAGCCAGCGTCTCCTTGCCAACACCGCTCTCGCCTGTGAGAAGAACTCTGACGTCCACTCGCGCCGCGTCGGCGCGGCGTCTGCCAGTTCGGGAATATCGCCACGTGGGGGCGTGTCGAGGGTCGCATGGAAACCCCTCAGCCTTCATGTTGAAGGACAATAAACGCCCTCCTCCCGGTTTGACCGGTCGCTGGAGGGAACCGTTTGTTGTCGTAAATTGAAGGCAAAATATTGTCGCCGTAGCGGCGGAAAGTCAATTGATTTATGACTTTTGTCGGCGAGTCGTCGCGTAAGAATTGAACGCGATCGCTCGAGTGGGTACCCATTATCGGTCGCGAAGTGCGACGTTTTTAGTTTTTGTCTCTGATCGAGACAGCGCTATCCGACGAGAAGCTTTCGACCGTGAAACGCTTCCGCGTGCGTCGCGGCGCACTCGATTCCTCGCAGGCGCATCAGCGACAGGAAGGTATCCTCGGTGAACCAGTGCTTGTTGCGCTGCGTCTGGAACGCCTGACAGAGCAACTCCGCTTTCGTCTTCGCCACATCGTCTTCGAGCGGAAAGAACACGTTCGGTATACCGAGATCGCCGTCGTAGCTCGGTATCTCGTATCGAGGATCGTGTGGTTTCTGAACGTATTCCACGCAAAATCGGACAGCACGCGGTGATCCTGATGCCGGTCGTCCCGATAGTGCGTGAACACGACGTCTGGCTCGAACGGCTTCAGCTTTTCGAAATAGCTCTTGATGGCCTCTCCCTGGTAGGGAAAGAAGCTGCCCTTGAAGGGCTTGACGACGATCTTGTGTGCAGCGGTCTTGAGAAAACGCCTGGCGCTCAACCGCGCCTCGCGCGTTCGTGCGCCCTCGCCGCTGAACACCACCCAGAGGATTTCGAGGTCGGGATAGCGGCGGCCGAGCGTCAGCAGCGTGCCGCCGCAGCCGATTTCGATGTCGTCGGAGTGCGCGCCAAGACACAGAATCTTCCTGGCGCGCTCGAGACTGAATTGGAGCATCGGCACACCGGGCCCTCTAGGCGACCGCCGCCGCGCCGAGGCGCTCCTGCAGCCACGATTCGCCGCGGAAGTGCAGGTGCTGTTCGGCGCGAAGCGCGTCTGCCAGCCGGCCGACCGGCAGCTCCACGTCGTCGTACGTGATCACGGCGTCCTTCGCGACGGCCTTCGTCAACCGGCAGCCCTCGACGAGTCCTTCGGGCAGGTAGCGGCCAGCACTCATTTCATCGGCGTGCGACGGCTTCGCCGTACGTCATGTACATGCCGTAGTCGTCGAGCACCTCTCCAGCTGCGAGATCCCGCTTGGCGACGGCGCACACTTCGACGACGGGCCTCCGAGCGGTCTGGCGACCGGGTCGCGGAACAGGACGACGCGCGCGATGGCGTTCGGGACCTCGAAGTGCACGAGATGGTACGGAATGAAGAACGAATAGAGCGGGCCGTCGCCCATCTTGTACAGATTCAGATAGTGCTGCTGCTTCGGATCCGGATGCTCCGGCGAGGCAATACACCTTGGTCAGCGGCGTGCCGACGACATAGTCGATGATGCCGCCGAGCCGTCGCACCTCGTCGATGTCGTAGAGCTTCGCCGATCGTTCATCACGTCGCCGCGGTATTCGAGGCCGCGCGACATGCCCCTGCGACCGCACGATGAAGCCGGTCGCATTGGCGACGATCGCCTGCTCGAAGCTGATCTTCGATCCGTCGGCGAAAGCTCGTGACCATCGCCGGATTCTGGCCCCACTTCTCGGCGAACCCTTTCTGCGTCGTCGGATTGCGATAGGGATCCTGCAGCCCCTTGATGTTGCCCATCACCCGCGGCGTCAGGCCGAGTCCGCGACCCAGCGGTACAGGTTCATCTGCACGCCGGGCTCGTCGCCGTCGCAGGCCGAGAGCATCACGTCGTGCTTGTTCGCGTAGACCTGCAGGATCGGGCCGATCGTCGCGTCGATCTCGGCGTTCATCAGCACGACGTCCTTGCCGTGCTTGAACGCGTTCGAGAATCATCCGCGCGCCGAACTCGACAGAGCCGGTCGTGTCGACGATGACGTCGACGTGCTCGGAGCGCGTGACGAGAAAGACGTCTTCCGTGATCGCCAGCGTGCCGCCCTGCGCTAGCGGCATCGAACGCGCCCTGCGTGCCGGCCTCGACGGCAGCGACGCCGCAGTGCACGCCAGAGTCGCGCCCGCGGTCGATCTTTCGCGCGTAGAGTCCAGTGACGATCATGCCCGGCGGTCCGTTGATGATCCGGTTGGCGAGTCCACGTGCCATGAAGCCGGCGCCGGCGATGGCGACGCGGATGGGGCGACCGGCAGGCGGCGCGCTGCGCAAGGCGGTATCGATGAGAATCATGAGGCGTTCGGTCCTCGAAATTAGCGGGCGAGCGCCGGCTGCGCCTGCAGGCCCATCCTGCGAACGAGCTCCGGCTCGATGTCGGCAAGCAGAGGCGCGACGCGGTCCTTGTCCGAGATCACGGTCAGCGGAAGCGGCCACGTCAGACCGAGCCTCGGGTCGTCGTAGCGCACGCTGCCTTCGGCGGACGGCGTGTAGAACTCGCCGACCTGATAGCTGGTGTCCGTGTTGTCGCGAAGCGCCTGGTAGCCATGAGCGAACCGCTCGGGAACATACAGGGCGCGCTGATTGTCTTCCGAGAGCTCGACGGCGACGTGGCGCAGGTACGTGGGACTCTCGGGACGAAGGTCGACGATGATGTCGAGAATCGCGCCGCGCGTGCATCGCACGAGCTTGGTCTCGGCCGCCGGCGGATACTGAAAGTGCATGCCGCGGATCGTGCCCTTGAGGCGGTTCGATGCGAGGTTGGCCTGCGCGATGATCGGCTTCAGGCCGTGCGCTTCGAATTCCTTCTGGCAGAACGCGCGAGCGAAGAACCCGCGGTTGTCCTCGCGTCGTTCGAGCTCGATCACGAATGCGCCCTTCAACTCCGTTTCGACAAAAATCATTTCGCGCTCCTGAGAGGATGTGTGCGGCCCGTGCGGGCCTGCTCAATCGTAGCAAGCCGGCCGCCAGAATCGGGGATACGGGTCGGCCGGTTGAGCGGGGGATTTGGCGAATCCCGCCGGTAAGGCGCCGAAACCGCGAACTATTGGTGCGTGATTTCTGGACCTACTTGCGTCGGAGGGAAAGCGAGACGCCGGGAGACCTGTTATGTCCAGATCTCCCGGCGTCCATCCGCTGCCGGGCGTCACCCTGGGTTCGCAGCCGTGCCCGGCGTCGGTCTTTGACCTGACTACGGCCTCAGGTAGCCGTTGTCGGTCGTGCCTGCCTGATAGTTCTTTGTTAATCCTCTCGACGATGTCCTCCAGATCGTTGTAGGTCTTCACGCCAGTTGGCAGCCCTTTTCCTGCGAGCGCGTTGTTGGCGAACCCGAGCACGTCGTTCACCTTCTTGTCTTTCAAGAACCCGGAGTTCAGTTTCAGATCGCCGAGACCGTGCTTGGTGAGGCTGAATGCCGAGAACCGGACGTTCAGCTCGAGCGCGAGCGTTTCGCCAGCGAGGCTCCCCAGTTTCCGGTGATGAGGACTCTTGTTCTTGTGCTGCGGCTTGATCCGCGACGGCGGATCGATCCAGCACGTCGTGAGCGGTGCCGCTTTGCCTTCCTGCGGCAGGAAATCCTGGATGGCGGCCTGGCCGGTCTCGGTGATCGGTGACGGAATGCACTTGAGCGGATCCGGATCCGTGTCGGCCAGCCCGATCATCATCTCTCCCGTCGGATACAGGAAGTTGAAATACGTCGCCAGGAGCTGTCCGGCGTTCGTTCCCTTCGGCTTGGTTCCCCAGCCGGCCTGGTTGTGCGTCAGGAAGGCGGACGTGTTGATCGGGCTCGAGTACGCTTGAAGTTGACGCCCCCTACCAGCGTGTTGCTCGTGGCGAGCGGCACACTTACCGCGCCGGCGCCGGACGTGCTGTAGCCGGCGGGCGGCACGACCGAAACGGTGTACGTGTCCGCGCACAGGGTTCGGCTCCGAAGACCACGGTCCAAACTCGGAAGAAACGGTCGCGGATGATCCAAGCAGACCCGTGATGCTCACCGCCGAGCCGGGGATCGCACCGAGCGAGAAGTAGTCCGTGACCGAGCCCGAGATCTGCCCCGTGCACGGATTGAGGATCGCACCGGTTGCACTGGACGCCGTTGGTGCGGCAATCCCGAACATGTACGGAGCGGTGAAGCCCAGGCCGGCAGCGCGAATTTGTCTGCGGCCCCGTAGAAGTTCGTATTGGAGAAGCCCTCCAGGACGAGATTCTTCGACCCATACGTGTTGAAGATGTTGTTGAACATCGTGCCGTCCGTCAGTTCGAGCAGGAACTCGAAATCGTCATAGCTGACAGGACCGTGCTGGAGGCACGAGAAGTCTGGCGCAAACAGGACGCCACTCCGAGGTGATCGATTGCGTGCTTCTTGTATGCGAACCCTTTCTGCGCGCCGCCGAGTGTCCCGCGCATGAGAATCGTGCCGTTGCCATCGATCACGCAAAAGTCGTCGAACGCTCGATCGGGGCATGCGTTTCCGTTGCCCCCGATCAACCTCCCGGTCGAATCGACCCTCGCGCGAAGCACCAGTCTCGAGGTCGGTGCATAGTCGTTCTGTGCACCGGTCGCCTCGTAATACACGGCAGCCATTTGGGCGTTGATTTCCACGGTTCCGTTGCCATCGAAACTGATGTTGGCCGTGATCGTGTCGTTCTGACGGAACCCGAACGACAGCTCGGGAAACCTGATTGGAAGTTTGCCGATTGCCGAACAGAAACCCGTCCAGCATACGGTTGTTCGTGAGTTGCCGGGTAACCCAGGCGTTTCGTCGAAACAGACCGTGAAGCCCGTGATGTCTTCTGCGCGGCTATAGGTGCTGAAACCCAACGTCAGGATCGCTCACGGCCACAGCGACGATCCACGCTTTCTGTCGATCTCTCATCTTCTTCATGTAGTCGATTCCTCATCAGGCAAAGATCGCTCGCGGCGATCGTTCGTTTGTGCTGTACGTGTGCGATAAAGCCGGCGATACAAACGCGCGCCGCCAACCTGCCGATTTGGCGGCCTCGTCGCCGGTTGAGCAATTCCTGCACCCGGTTCAGTGAGTACGAGCATCGCCTGTTAGGTCAATGACTTCGGGGTCGTGTGCTCCGAGACGTCACACAGGTCAAGTTCCAGACGAGCGCGACTTTCGGCTCCACTTGGCGGAGTTCGGCGTACTGCTTGCTGCTAGTCCACTGGTGATCACGCGAGTGATCACGAAAGTGTGAGGTCTCGCATGTGCGCGTGCGGCGAAGACGCGCGCCGCAACGATGTCGAGAATCATCGAGGCGAGCTTGCCGCTGTCGTGACGGATGTGATCGCTGGTGGTATCGAGCAAGTCCGCCATGACGATCCGCGCACGACCCGCGAGAGATGGTGAGACGGTGCAGGGGATGAGATCGGCGCCATCGCTCCGCATGACACGATCTGCGCCGGCGTCGGCGGCGTGCGCGTTCACGAGGATGTAATCGAACAGATCGCGACCCGTGTGTTCGCGCAGCACGCGCAGATGATCCGGCAGCGACATGCCGTCGGTTTCACCGGGCTGCGTCATGAGATTCGCGACCGCGATGCGCACGCCGCGCACCGGCGAGGAGAGCGTCGGCGCAACACCGTCGACGATTGCAGGTTTGGCAGGACGCTCGTGTAGAGGTTTCCAGGGCCGACGACGACGGCGTCGGCGTTGATTAGCGCCCGCAACGCCTCGGGACACGGCCGCACCTGGCGCGCGAGCGCGAGGCGTCGAATCGTCGCACGATGCCGAACGATGCCCGTCTCACCCTCGACGATCTCGCCATTGGTCATTTCTGCGCGCAGCGACACGTCTTCCACGGTCACCGGAAACACACGGCCCTGCGCGCCGAACAGCCGACCCAGCTCGCCGACGCCGTTGGCAAACTTCCGTGACGTGCGCCATGGCCGCCAGCATCAAGTTGCCGATGGAGTGGCCCTCCAGATCGGTCGGACCGTCGAAACGGTAATCGAGGAGTCGGCCGAGCGCGGGATTGGCGGCCAGCGCGGCGAGACAATTCCGGATGTCGCCGGGTGGCAGCATGCCCAGATCGCGACGCAAACGGCCGGAGCTGCCGCCATCATCGCTGACCGTGACGATGGCTGTCAGGGCGTCCGAGCAGCGACCATGATGATCCCTGCCGAGGGCGTCCGCGAGTGCGTCAGCGAGCCCGCGCAGGACGATCGGCAGGCCGGTTCCACCGCCGATGGCCACGATGCGGGGGCACCGCGGCGACCTGCGACTCCGGGACGGGGCGAGCCTGAGACGGCGCGACGCGGACGGCATGCGCGCGCTGGGGGACGTTGTGCATTTGATCGGTTGGCGACGGCGAGTCCAGTCAAAGGCGATGCCACCTCGACGGGATTACGTCTCGCAGAGATCCTGCCGTTCGAATCGCAAGACGGCGCGCGGCGGATCTCACGCGAAAGACGCATACGCGACGACATATTTCCGCTGTCAGGGCGACTGAGGCGCGCAACGGCCGTTCGACAATTCGAAATTTCGCGCAGAACTCGAAGGCGTCGCCCGCCGTTGGTGGCGATTATCCTTGCTGAACGAACCCCATCGAATTGCAGGTTTTGCCTCCGTGTTGCGGCAGGCGTGTGGGTGGTCGGGAGGAGACGAGGTGGCGCGATGCGAGTCACTGGTAACGGGACACAACGGGTTCATCGGTTCGGTGATGGTAGACGTCCTGGCGAGAGCCGGGCATGACGTCGTCGGAGTCGACACCTATCTGTTCGAGAGCTGCACCTTCGGTCCCGAACGGCTGCGGGTGAAATCGATGCGCGCCGACGTGCGTGACATGGACATCGCCGGATCTGAGCGGTTCGATGCCGTGATTCATCTCGCGGCGCTCTCCAACGATCCGCTGGGCAACCTGAATCCGCAGGTGACCTACGACATCAATCACCTCGCGTCGGTCCGGCTCGCGTGGCTGTCCCGCGAGGCGGGCGTCAAGCGGTTCCTGTTCGCGTCCTCGTGCAGCCTGTATACGGCGTGGCGGCCGATGACGGCCTGCTGACAGAAGAGGCCGATTTCAACCCGGTGACGCCGTACGGCGAATCGAAAGTGCTCGTCGAGCGCGACGTGTCGCGCCTCGCGACACATTCGTTCAGCCCGGTTTTCCCTGCGGAATGCGACGGCCTACGGCGTGTCGCCCCGGCTGCGCGCCGACCTCGTCGTCAACAGCCTCGTGGGCTATGCCGTGACGACCGGTGAAATCTTCATTCAGAGCGACGGATCGCCGTGGCGGCCGCTCGTCCACGTGGAGGACATTTCGCGCGCGTTCCTGGCGGCGCTCGAGGCGCCTCGGGACCTGATCCACAACCGCGCGTTCAACGTCGGACGCACGCAGGAGAACTACCAGATTCGCGAGATCGCGGACATGGTTCGCGAGGTGGTGCCAGGTAGCCGCGTCACCTATGCGGAAGGTGGCGCGCCCGATCCGCGATGCTACCGCGTGAATTGTGACGAAATTGCGTGGACGCTTCCGGCATTTCAGCCGCGCTGGACGGTCCGCGATGGCGTGCGGGAGCTCTACGACGCGTATCGGGCGAACAACCTGACCTTCGACGCGTTTGCGGGCGCCACCTCCCGCTACCTGCGGATTCAGCAGCTGCAGCGGCTCTTGGGCGAAGGTCGCATCGACAATCACATGCGCTGGACGGCGCCACACGTCGACGCTTCTCATCCTGGATCCGCGGCATCGGTCGCGTATCCTCGTCAGGCGCACATGAAAGTCGTCCTGTTCTGCGGCGGACTCGGGATGCGAATCCGCGACAACGAGAACATCCCGAAGCCGATGATGGCGATTGGCTACCGTCCCATCATGTGGCACCTGATGAAGTATTACGCGCACTTCGGCTTCAGAGACTTCATCCTGTGCCTCGGCTATCGGGCCGATTACATCAAGAACTACTTCCTGACCTACAACGAGTGCATGTCGAACGACTTCACGCTGTCGGACGGGGGACGGAAGCTCGAGCTGCTCAAGAGCGACATCAGCGACTGGCGCATCACCTTCGTCGACACCGGGCTGAACTCGAATATCGGGCAGCGGCTCAAGGCTGTCGAGGCGCACCTCGCCGGGGAGGATTACTTCCTGGCGAACTATTCCGACGGCCTGAGCGACCTCGATCTCGGATCACGCTCGATCACTTCTTTGCCCAGGACAAGGTGGCGAGCTTCCTCAGCGTTCGGCCCAATCTTTCGTTTCACGTCGTGAACACCGCCGAGGACGGCCGCGTGACGGCGATCGAGGATATCGCGCGTTCTCACCTGCGCATCAACGGCGGCTTCTTTGTCTTTCGCCGCGACATCTTCGAACACATGCGCGACGGCGAGGAGCTCGTGCGCGAGCCGTTCCAGCGACTGGTCGAGAAGCACGAGCTGCTCGCGCATGAATACGACGGCTTCTGGCAGGCGATGGACACCTTCAAGGACCGTCAACGGCTCGAGGAACTGCACGCCGGTGGCGGCGCGCGCATGGGCTCTCTGGGACGGCACGGAGCCCCCTCGCAACGCGGAGTGGCCGCGCCGATGCATGGCCGTGCGGCACGCAGCGGCCTGCCCGTCGCGACATCCAGGTAGCCCGCAGCGTCCCGGTAGACATCCCGGAGGCAGACTTTATTCGCCGCCTGCGCCGCATCTCGTTTCGTTCGCGCAGCGCCCCGAGACCGATTCTGCGGCGCGATGCGAGGTGGCGGCGCGGTCCAAGACGCTGCGGACGTACCGAGTTACACCGACGCGCCAGTGCGCATTCCGTGCTGGCCGTAGCCTTGCACATTGCGCCTATCGATATCCAGCCATCGAACACGTGTCCCGGCGCTGGAGATGGATCCCGACTCATGAAAGTTCTGCTGCTTCGCACGACGTGCACGGTCATTGTCTGCCAGGTGTTGTGGGCTCATGCCGCGGCCCAGCAGGTTCGGCAACCGGCGCTGACATCAGCTGAAGTCGTTGCGGGCACGGCGGTCGCGAAGCTGCCGCCGCAGTTCGTCATCGGCATCGGCGATGTCCTGTCGGTCACGTTCTGGCGTGAACAGACTCTGTCCGGCGACGTCGTCGTGCGGCCCGACGGCAGGATCTCGGTGCCGCTGCTGAACGACATCGACGCGGCCGGTTTCACGCCCGAGCAGCTCGCGGCGACGGTGAAGAGCACCGCTGTCAAGTTCGTCGATGAACCCGATGTGACCGTGACCGTGAAGGGAGATCCATAGCCGCAAGGTGTTCCTCGTCGGCCAGGTGGCCACGCCCGGAGCGGTTCCGCTGAGCACCGGCGACATGAACGATGCTGCAGCCTGATTGCCGTCGGCGGCGGGCTGCTCGAATTCGCGGACCGTTCGAACATCCTCATCATCCGTTCCGAGAACGGCCACGAGGAAGCGGTTCAAGGTTCAACTACGGCCAGGTGCTGAAGGGGAAGAACACGGCGCAGAACATCGTTCTGCAGCCGGGGCGACACGATCGTTGTCCGCTGAACCCGTGGGTCAACTCGATCTGCGCGCGTCCGTGAAGCCAATGTCCAAGCGCATGTCTCCGTGTGTCTGATCGCCGCCGTTGTGGCGTGCACCCGGGCGCGCGTTGGCGCAGGCGGCGCCACCACAGAGGCCAGGGGGCTGTTCGGGACGAACGTGTCGGACCCCGGCGCCCGTCAGAGCCTGGAATCTGACGGATGTCTTCGACCGGAGGCTACGACACGAGCGCCACACCGGAAGGACGGGTCGAAGGGGCCTCGGTCGGCTATTCGTCCATGCTCGTCGGTGCGGCCGACTACACATTGCAGAATCCGGCACGCGCAGCTTCGAGCGACGGGGACATCGGCGGGCTACTTCCGGCCGCTCGACAACTCCGGCGCTGGGGAGCGACACGTGCATGGGGGCGGTGGGGTTTTCGGCCCGCTCTGCGCAAGAACATTGTGGTCGTCAACACGACGGCCATGTATTCGTCGTGGCCGCTTCAAAACCTGTTCGCGCGTCCGACCGAAGTGATGCCCGGCGACGCCCCCTGCGGCCCAACCCGATTACGTGAACAATTCGAGGTTCTCCTCGTGCGGGACGTCCATGGTTGTCACCCGCACGGCCACGCGGAATACGACGCTCTCCGCCACGGGCATCTGGCAGCAGAACGACACGCTCGCGAGCGGTGCCGGCAGGTGGGACTTGAGCATGCACGGCCTCGGCGGCCAGCTCGCGCACCGACTGACGCGGGGCACAACGGCCACCGCTGGATACGTGTATCGAACCGGCGCGATCGACTATCACCTCGAGGGCGGCGGTCCGCAGACGCTCGCGGAGCAGGGCGTCGAGGTCGGCGTCAATCTACCGCCGCGCGCTGTCGCGCACCCGCAACCTGACCCTGGGGGGCAGCTTGGTGATTCGAGCATGCTGATGCCAGGGCCGATCGATGCCGCCGCCGAGCCGCAGCGCCGCACGAGGCAGTTGTCGGGACAGGCGACGGGCAGCTACGAATTCGGCAGAAGCTGGCAGGCTCGCGCGACCTACCGGCGCGGTGTCGACTACGTCACCGGGTTGACCGAGCCGGAGACTGCGGCGACGCTCACGACGGGCGTCAGCGGGGTTGCTCGCGCAGCGCATCGATCTGCCGATCTCCGCCGCTCACCCGAATGGCGCCTCGACCCTGAACCGCAGCCGGTCCGCCTTCGACGATATGCAGCCGACGTCCGGGTGCGTTACGCGGTCACGCGTCTGCTGGCCGCACACCGAATATCTGTATTACATCTACGATTCGCAGGGAGCTCCGCTGGCGCCGGGATGCCATTGAGTCTCACCCGCAAGGGCGTCCGTGTCGGCCTCCATGCTGCGGATCTCGCCATTCTGAGGTGATGTGCGTGCTGCCCGGTAAAAGATTCGGTCCGACCGAGATCACGCGCATCCTCCCTCCATCGAGGGTGGCTCGTCGTGCTGCCGGTCGCGCTGGGTCTGGTCAGCGGCGCCGGTGCTCGCTCGGATGGTTGCGAAGCAGTATCGGTCGGAGACGCTCATCATGGTCGTCCCGCAGCGGGTGCCGGACAGCTACGTGAAATCCACCGTCGCCGCGAAGATGGAGGATCGTCTTCCTTCGATGAGCAGCCTGATTCTGAGCCGCTCGAGACTCGAGCGGACGATCATGGACTTCGATCTGTATCCAGCCTTGCGCGCGCAGCGCAACGATCGACGATGTCGTCGAACGCATGCGCGGCGATATCGAAGTGCGACTCGAAGGCCAGAGAGTCGTTCCGCGTCAGCTACCTCAGTAGTGATCCGTACGTCGCGCAGAAGGTCACGGCACGGCTGGCCGCGCTGTTCATCGATGGAGAACCTTCGCGACCGCGAAAGGCTTGCGGACCAGACGAACCGTTTCCTCGAGTCGCAGGTGGAGGGAGCGAAGGCGCGCCCTGATCGGCCACGAGAAGATGCTCGAGGCGTACAGGCGACGATATGCGCGGCGAGCTGCCGACGCAGCTGGACAGCAACCTCCAGTCGATCCGAATGCGCAGACGCAGCTGCAGGCGACGACCGAAACGGTCAATCGTGCACGCGAGCGACGGTTGCTCATCGAGCGGCAGATCGCGGACGAACGGACGCTGCCCATCGAGGCAACGTTGGCGGTCGTCCAGAACGCCGCGGCGCCGGCCCCGCTGACCACTGCGCAGCAGCTCGACGCCGCGCGGACTGCAGCTGGAGCAAGCGCGGCGCCGCTACCCCCGAGCATCCGGATGTCCGCGTCCTGGAGCGATCGGTCCGCGACCTCGAGGCAAAGGCGAAGGAAGAGGAGGCGCGCACCCTCGCGCGAAGCCCGGAGGAGCCGATCCCGACCACCTCCGTTCCCCGGCGCAGCTCGCGCGTGAGAAACACCTCCGCGATTTGCAGGCGGAACTGGAGGTCATCGATCATCAGCTCGGCGTCTACGACGAGGAAGAGCGCAAGCTCAAACAATCGATGGCCGAATTTCAGGCGAAGGTCGACGCGGGCATCCGACGCGTGAGTCCGAGCTGGTGGAGCTGACGAGAGATTACGGAACCTCCAGGCCGCGTCACCAGCCTGTTGAGCAAGCGGGAGGGACTCCCAAGATCGCCGCCGATCTCGAGAAGAGGCAGATTGGCGAGCAGTTCCGCATCGTCGATGAGGCGTCGCTTCCCCAGAAGCCTTACAACCAGACCAAGCGGCTGGCGTTAACGGCATCCGGCGCGACTGCCGGATTGGTCCTTGGCCTGTTGCTCGTCGCATGCCTCGAATTCTTGATTCGACGCTGACGCGTGAAGAGGACGTCGTGAGGGTGCTGTCGCTCCCCGTTCTGGCGCTCGTTCCAGTCATCGCCTCGACACGCGAACGTCGTCTGTACCGGCGCCGTGGGCTTGTGGCCAACGTCCTCGCGGCAGTCGCGTTGCTCGCGTCCGCAGCCATTCTGGTGGCTCTGGCGGCTGCGTTCGTAGGGGCTGGCGATGTATCAGGGTTTTTACGGTCTCCGCGAGCTGCCGTTCGAGCTGACGCCGAACCCGAAGTTTCTGTATTTGACGTCACGCCACCGGGAAGCGCTGAGCAATCTCAATTACGCATTCGCCAGCGGCAAGTCGATCACGCTGCTGGTCGGCGAAGCCGTGCACGGGCAAGACGACGCTGCTGCGTGCCGCGCTGGAATCCGAATACGGCCGGCGCGTCCGATCGTTCTACCTGAATAATCCGGTGCTCACGCGCGAGGATTTCATCAGGACGCTGGCAGTTCGCTTCCAGCTGGGTCCGGCGCCGCGGAATCGAAGGCGGTCTTTCTCGATGCGCTGGAGTGCGCGCTCATCCAACGACGATCCACAGGGGCAAATGACGGTCCTCGTCGTAGACGAAGCACAGAGCCTGCGGGACGACCTGCTGGAGGAGATTCGGCTTCTCGCCAATATCGAAACGGCGTCGGAGAAGCTGCTCGTCGTCGTCCTCGCGGGACAGCCCGAAATTGCGGCGAAGTTGAACGAGCCGGGGCTGCGGCAGTTGAAGCAGCGCGTGGCCCTTCGTTGCGAAATCGCGCCGTTCGAGCTCTCGGAGACGGCTGCCTACATCGCCAGCCGCATCGCGACCGCGGGCGGGCAGTCGGCGCGGTTGTTCACGCGAGAAGCGGTCATGGCGATTCATGAGTTCGCGCAGGGAATACCACGGACGATCAACGTCATCTGCGATAACGCGCTTCTGGGCGGCCTCGCGGCGGGTCGGCCGCTCGTCGACCGGCAGATTGTCCTCGACGTCGCGCGCGATTTCGATCTTCGCCAGACCGCAGGCGTTGCGGGTGGCGGGGGTCGCGTTGATGCCACTCCACCGGTCGAACTGATTTCAACGCCGATCGACGTCGAGCCGACGCGCGCGAGGTGCCGGCATCGCCCGAGCCCGCCCGCCCGCGTCGATTCGCGTTTTCGGCAGCGCGCGCGCCGTCGCGCGAAAGCCCCTGAGCATCATCGATGAGCCGCGTTGACGAAGCGCTGAGAAGGGCGCGCGGAACTCGCGGTCGCGCCGTCGTTGGGCGACACGCAGCGCCACGAAGCGCCGATTGGGCGTCGTGACGCGCATGGAATGGATCTGTACCGACAGAAGAGGCCTCGGCCGTGAATCCGCCGACGCCGACGCCGGAGCCGCTGCGGCCGATGTCCGTCCCGAGACCGGCAGAGGCCCCGGCCGCGGCGGGCGCGGTGTCTCGCCGCCCGGGGCGCGCCTACGAAGGTAAGCTCGTGAGAGGCCGGGAATGTCCCCGGCGCCGGTCGAGCAGTACCCAGCGTCTCGCGGCTGCGCTGCACCATCTGCAGTGCGAGCAGGGGCTCAACCGGGTGATGGTGTCCAGCGCCGTCCCGCAGGAAGGGAAGACGCTCACGATCGTCAACCTCGCCTTTGACGCTCAGCTCCTCGCTAAACGGCGCGTGCTGCTGATTGACGCCGACCTCCGCCGGCCATCGATTCACGACGTGTTCGCTATCGCCAATGACGGAGGGCTGTATGAGGCGATTCATGGCGAAGCGGCCGGGCAGCCTCGATACATGCAGGTGTCGCCGCAATTATGGGTGCTGCCGGCTGGCTCACCGGCTGGCTCGCCGATGGCGTCGTTGACGTCTGACCGGATGTCGCGCTTCCTTGACGACATGGCCAAGCAATTCGATTGGATCCTGCTCGATGCGCCGCCTGTCGCCTTGATGGCCGACGCCGGCATGCTGGTCCGGCTGACGCGCGCCGTTGTTCTCGTCATCGCCGCCGGCGCGACGCCGCATACCGTCGTCGAGAAGGTCGTTGGCGAGCTGGGTCGCGAGCACATCGTCGGCGTTGTCCTGAACCGCGTTGACGACGAGGCCGCGGAGTGGTCGCCGCATTACGCCGGAACCCCCCACCAGCCCCAATCCTGACGATCGTGTGGCCGTCATCGCCATGCGGAACCGGGTTCGGCGCCGCAGAGAAATGTCGGCTCGTCGCGCCCCTAAAGTCAGACGCCACGTAGACATCCCGCGCGTCTTCCGGTCGAGGATGGCACGCAACCGCCTGTTATTGAATGACTTGCGGGTGCAAACGGCCCTCGGACGCATCCTGCTCGATGACACCCCGAACCTGCATCGTTCCACCTGCGCTCTCGAGCGCAGGTGATGCGATGTAAGTGAGAGGGCGAAGCTATGTGCCCTCCCGTCAGCGCGAGCCACTCGACTTGCGCGAATCTCCATGACGCAGTTAATGGCTTACTTCGACACCACGGTGACTTTTCATCTTCATGGGCGCGACTGTCTCGAGCGCAGCGCGAGACGCATTCGACCGGGCGTGCATAAGTGATTGACATGCTGACGGTTGAACCGACCGGCGCCGCGCTGGTTGGATCGAGGGTGATGGCGATCGGTTTGCACAACATCGATCGACACCTCACAAGGAGCGACTCGCCCTCGATGTTTGGGATCAAACAGATTCCGTCGTTGTTTCGTATCGCCGTGATCTCGGAAGCCGGCATGCGGCTGACGACGCGGAGCATCAGCGACCAGTTTCCGATTCGGCGCAGGCCGGAGACGTTCGCCGCTCCCGGCCAGTGCTCCTGCGGGCTCGCGTCGACGGGCGACCCCGCGGTCTACAACGAAGAGGCATTCCGGTACCTGCTCGACATCGAGCGAAACCGGTTCGAGGCGTCCTCGCAGCCGTTCGTGCTGATCCTGGTTGAATTGATGCGACGCCTGGGACACCCCGACCGAATGCCGGCCGCGACCGCCTCCCAGATCTTCGGCAGCCTGACCCGCACGCTGCGCGACACCGACGTCGTCGGATGGTATCGCGACCAGCGCATCATCGGGGCGGTCCTCACCCACCTGGGTGACATGGCGCTGCCGGACAGCACTCCCCAGATGTCAGCGCGCGTGACGAAGGCTTTCGGCAACGACCTTCCGGCGACACCGCGAACCGGCTCAAAGTGCGTCTCTACCGGCCGCGCGCGAGGATGACGCGTTGACCCCTGCGGTGATCGTTCGCGAACGGCCGCGGCCGCAGTCTGCGCGCAGCGCTCGCCGCCAACAGGCGCTGCACGTCATCGGCGAAGACATCTTCCGGGGCGTGGTCATTCGTGAGCGGAAGCGCGCCGACCGCTCGAACGAGGGTTTGCGCTGCTCGTGGTGGACATGCCGAGCGACGGTCGGGCGTCGTGGCGTCACGCGCTCCAAGCGCTGGCCGCGGTGAAGCGCGACACCGACATCATCGGCTGGCTGAGGCGCGATCGCGCCCTCGCCTTGATGATGCCGCGCACGATCGTCGCCAGCGACGCGGCACGCGGGGCGCTCGAAGAGGGCATCCGCGGCGAGCTGGCGAAACAGTTCGATGCGGCGACGCTCACCCGCATCGGGATCGAAATCCACGCCCACGTGCCGCAGCGGGACCCGAAGGGGTCGGGCGCGGAGTCGGAGGACCCGGTGCTCAGCGCGCTGAAATCACGCCGGGCGCTCTCGCCGACGGCGCTGGCCAAGCGCGGCCTCGACATCCTCGGCAGCCTCGCACTGCTGCTGGTGCTCGGACCTGTCCTGGCGGTCGTCGCGGCCCTCGTCAAGCTGACGTCTCCAGGTCCGGTGTTCTTCCGCCAGGTCCGCGTCGGTGAGCGCGCGCAGGCCGTTCACGATGCTCAAGTTCCGCACGATGCGCGTGAATACCGACGACCGGATTCATCGCGAATACGTGGCCAGCCTCATTGCCGCCGGCGCGCAGGGCGCCGCCACGAACCAGGGCGTCTTCAAGATCGCCAACGACCCGCGCGTGACGCCGGTTGGCCGCGTCCTCCGGAAGACGAGCCTCGACGAGCTGCCGCAGTTCATCAACGTCCTTCTGGGATCGATGTCGCTGGTCGGACCGCGTCCGCCGATTCCATACGAAGTCGAACAGCATAAGCCGTGGCATCACCGGCGCGTGCTCGACGCCAAGCCTGGCATCACTGGACTCTGGCAGGTCACCGGCCGCAGCCGGACGACGTTCGACGAGATGGTGCGCCTCGACCTCCGTTACACACGAACGTGTTCGCTCTGGACCGATATCAAGATTCTCCTCGCCACGCCGCGGGCCGTCGTCTCAGGCAAGGGCGCCTGCTGAGGCCACGCGCGTCCGGAACCACTCACCACGCAGGATGGCGAATGACTAACGCCATTTCCACGGCGGGCTCCGCCACGGCCGCCCGACCGATTCAATCCGAGACTCGTTCGGCCGACAAGCCGGCATCGGCGCTCCGCATCGGCGTCATCGGTTACGGATACTGGGGTCCGAACATCGTCAGGAACCTGAGCGGACTCGAGAGCTGCGAGATCGCGGCGATTTGCGACAAGAACACCGCGGCGCTCAAGCGCGTGACCCGCGCCTATCCCGGCGTCCGCGCCACGACGGACTTCTCGGAGGTCCTGCGATCGCCTGATATCGATGCCATCGCAGTGATCACGCCCGTCTGGACCCACTTCGAGCTTGCGAAGGCGGCGCTCGAGAACGGCAAGCATGTGTTCGTCGAGAAGCCGTTCACCTCGACGTCGCAGCAGGCCGAACAGCTCATCGAGCTGGCCGAGCGCAAGAACCTGCGATCATGGTCGACCACACGTTCCTGTTCAGGGGCGCCGTCCGCAAGATCTCGCGAGCTGGTGGATGCCGGCGCGCTCGGTCCGCTGTACTCACTTCGACTCCACGCGGGTGAATCTCGGCCTCTTTCAGCACGACGTCAGCGTCGTGTGGGACCTGGCGCCGCACGACCTGTCGATCATGGACCACGTCATCCAGCAGAAAGCGGAGGCCGTCGTGGCGACCGGCGGCAAGCACTTCAACGACCTCGCCGACATGGCGTTCATCACGGTCTACTTCCCCGGGAATCTGGTCGCGCACATCAATGTGAACTGGCTCTCGCCGGTGAAGATTCGCACGACGCTCATTGGCGGCAAGGACAAGATGCTCGTCTGGAACGATCTCGAGCCCGACGAGAAGATCAGGGTCTACGACAAGGGCGTCGACGTGACCAACGGCCAGGGACTCTACGACCTGCTCGTCAGCTATCGATCGGGCGATGTCTGGGCCCCGAAGGTGGATCCGACCGAGGCGCTGAAGAACGAGCTCGCGTATTTTGTCGATTGCGTCGTCAAGAACCAGACGCCGCTGAACGACGGCGCGGCCGGTCTGCGTGTCGTCCGGCTGCTCGAGGCCGCCGAAGAATCGTTGAAGGAAAGGGGAAAGACGGTTTGTCTCTAAACAGCGTTCCATTCCTGGATCTCGTCACGCCGCACGTCGAGCTCGAAGAGGAGCTCGTCGCCGTGTTCCGCAATGCCTTGCGCTCCGCGGGCTTTGTCGGCGGCCCGCTGGTGGACGGCTTCGAGCGCGACTTTGCCGCATTCTGCGGGACCCGGCAGTGCGTCGCCGTGAACAGCGGCACCGACGCGCTGCGGTTCGCGCTGATGGCCGCCGGCGTTCAGCCGGGCGATCTCGTGGTGACGGTTCCCAACACATTCATCGCCACCACCGAAGCCATCTCGCAGGCCGGTGCGCGGCCCGACTTCGTGGACGTCGACCAACGCACCTACACCATGGATCCCGGGAAGCTCCGGACGTTCCTGGAGACCAAGTGCGTGCGCGGCGAGCGTGGCGGCAACGTCGTGCACATCGAAACCGGCCGCCCGGTGACGGCGATTGTTCCGGTGCATCTGTACGGGCAGATGGCGGACATGGATCCGCTCATCGAGCTGGCGAAGCGATACGAGCTCACGATCGTCGAAGACGCGTGTCAGGCGCACGGTGCGGAGTATTTCTCCGCGCGCGAGCAGCGATGGCGCAAGGCCGGCTCGATTGGCGTGGCCGCGGCCTTTCAGCTTCTACCCCGGCAAGAATCTCGGTGCGTGCGGCAAGGCGGCGCCGTGACGACCGATGACGAGCAGATTGCCCGGCGATGCCGGATGCTGCGCGAGCACGGGCAGTCGAAGAAGTTTACTTTCACGACTTCGAGGGCTACAACGGGCGGCTCGCCTCGATTCAGGCAGGGTTTCTTCAGGTGAAGCTGCGTCACCTGCGCCAAATGGAACGACCAGCGGCGGCAGTGCGCGAAGGTGTGCGACGAGGATCCTGTCTGCACCAGGCGCCGAGCCGCAGATCGATCCGCCGTTCGTGCCGAGCTGGTCACGTCCTGTCTACCATCTGCATGCGTGGTGCGTGTCGCGGCGCGTGAAGCCATTCAGAGCGCGCTGTCTGCCGCCGGCGTCGCAACGGGCATTCACTATCCTGTGGCGCTGCACCTGTCGCCGGCCTACAGCAAGCTGGGAGTACCGCACCGGTGATTTTCCGGTCTCGGAGCGCGCGGCCGAGGAAATCCTGTCGCTGCCCATGTTCCCGGGACTCTCGGAGGACGCGCAGCGGCGCGTCGCCACTGAGCTGAAGGCGGCACGTACGCTCGTCGAGAGCGCTCCGGCCAGGTAGGTCTGACGTGTCGTCTTCGACCCCTTCTTCTTGGACCTAAAGGACGCGATGTGAGAATCAATATTTACGGTCTTGGCTATGTCGGGTCCGTCTCGGCAGCATGCCTGCGGCCGCGGGGCACGACATCCTGGGGATTGACGTCGACCAGGTCAAGGTGGACAGCATCAATCAGGGTGTCAGCGCCGTCGTGGAACCGGGGCTCACCGATCTGATACGCGCCGGCGTGACGGCGGGGAAGCTGCGCGCCACGACGGACGCCATCGACGAATCGGACGTCTCGATGGTCTGCGTCGGAACGCCCAGCAACGAAAACGGGAGCCTCTGCCTCGATCACGTCGCGTCCGCAGCGGAGGACATCGGCGCGTTCCTGCGCGCCAGGCAGTCCTATCACGTGGTGATCATCCGCAGCACCGTGCTGCCGGGGACGGTGGAAGGCTTCGTCATCCCCATCCTCGAGCGGCACTCCGGAAAGAAGGCCGGCACCGACTTCGGCGTCTGCATGAATCCGGAGTTCCTCCGCGAGGGAACGTCCTCAAGGACTTCGAGGCTCCTCCCTTCACGATCATCGGGGAGCTCGATGCACGCAGTGGCGACGTCGTCTCGCAACTATGCGCGGGGCTCTCGGCGCCGTTGATTCGCACCAGGATTGCGGTCGCCGAAATGGTCAGATGCACGGGTAACGCGTATCACGCCGTTGAAGATCACGTTCGCGAACGAAATCGGCAACATCTGCAAGCGTCTCGGTCTCGACGGCAAAGAGGTCATGGAGATCTTCTGCCGTGACGAAAAGCTGAACGTCTCGGCCGCCTATCTGCAGCCCGGCTTCGCGTTTGGCGGCTCCTGCCTGCCGAAGGATCTGCGGGCGCTGCTCTACAAGGCGAAGGAAGTCGATTTCGAGCCAGCGGTGCTGCGGTCGATCCTGACGAGCAACGTCGACCAGATCAACCAGGCGTATCGCCTTGTCCAGAAAACTGGAAGGAAGAAGGTGGCGGTCCTCGGACTGAGCTTCAAGCCGGGCACTGATGATCTGCGCGAGAGTCCGACCGCGGAGCTGATCGAGACCATGATCGGCAAAGGCTACCGCGTATCGATCTACGACCGCGAGGTCTCGCTCGCTGCGCCTCTACCGGCTCAACAAGGCCTACATCGAACAGACGATTCCACACATCTCCCTGCCTGATGAAGCGAGTCGATCGAGAGCGCGCTCGAGGGCGCGGAGGTCATCGTTGTCGCCAAGCGCTCGCCCGAGTTCAAGAGGCGATCGAGCGCCTCGGCAACGGCGCATACGTGGTCGATCTCGCTAACGTTCGGCCTCAGCTGAGTCCGGAGAAGGGCGCAGGTATGAAGGCATCTGCTGGTAGAACCCTGATGCTCGTGGAGAACTGCTTTCCTGCGGATACCCGTGTCAGGAATGAGGCCTTCACGCTTGCACAGCACGGGTGACGCCGTCTCGGTGATCGCCCTTCGGGCGGCCGGCGAAGCCAGCTCGACGAGGTCGATACGCGGCGTGTCCGTGTATCGGATTCCGCGGCTGACGGTGTTCGACAAGCTTCCGGACCGCAAGCCGTCTGGAATCCGCACGTACTGCACAAGCTGCAGGTGCTCGTCGGATACGTCGCGGAGTAACTCTATTTCTCCAGCGCGTGCCTGGTGATGAGCATCTACGTCGCTCTCAAGGAAGGCCTCGACGTCATCCACGCGCATAACCCGCCCGATACGCTGTTTGTCGTCGGAGCGTTCCACAAGCTCTTTGGCAAGAAGCTCATCTTCGACCATCACGACCTCTCGCCGGAGCTGTGCGGTCGCGCTACAGTCGGGCGGTGGCGTCATCGCGGCCGCATTGCAGGTGTGCGAGACGGCCTCAGCGAAGCGCGCCGACGTCGTCATCGCGACCAACGAGAGCTACCGCGCGATCGATATCGAGCGAAACGGCGTCGACCCGCAGAAGGTCTTCATCGTCCGCAACGGTCCGGACCTCTCGCGCGTGCGGCTGCTCGAGCCGGATCAGAAGCTGAAGAGCTCCGGCAAGACGATTCTCGGCTACGTCGGCGCCATGAATCCGCAGGACGGCGTCGATCATCTGCTGCGGGCGCTGGTGCATCTGCGTCACTCGCTGGGCAGAACGGACTTCTACTGTGTGCTGATCGGTGACGGCGATTCGCGCGCTCAGCTGATGAGGGACGCCGCCGACCTCGGCATTGCCGACCACGTGCTGTTCACCGGGTTCATTCCAGATGACGACATGGTCCGATATCTGTCGACGGCGGATATCTGCCTGGATCCGAACCCCTCGAGCCCGCTCAACGACGTCTCGACCTGGATCAAGGTGATGGAGTATGGCGCTCCGCAAGCCGGTGATCTCCTTTGACCTGAAAGAGACGCGGTTCTCCGCGGGTCCCGCGGCGCTCTACGTCACGCCCAATGACGAAGGGAAGTTCGCAGAGGCCATTGCGGCGCTGATGGACGATCCGGAGAAGCGCCGTCAGATGGGCGAATGCGGCCGCGCGAGGGTGGAGACCGACTTCGGCTGGCACATGACCTCGCGCAACCTGCTGCAGGCCTACCAATATCTGCTCGCGCGCAGTCCCACGCGGCAAGCGACCCATGCCAAACTCGCCTGATCGCCGCGGCAGCCTCCGTTACGTGCTGATTACGCCAGCGCGGAACGAGGAGCGTTTCATCCGCATGACAGCCGAGGCGGTCGTGGCACAGACGCACGCGCCGCTCCGCTGGGTGATTGTCAGCGACGGCTCGACGGACGGCACGGACGGGATCGTCGAGGAATACCGCCGCCAGTACCCCTGGATCACGCTGATTCGGATGCCCGAACGTCGCGAGCGGAACTTCGCCGCGAAAGGTGCACTGTTTCAACGTGGGTCTGGACACCGTCAAGAACCTGCCGTTCGACGTCATTGGCAGCCTCGACGCCGACATCACTTTCGGACCGGACTACTTCGATTTCCTGATGGGAAAACTCTCCGAACAACTCCGCGGCTCGGCGTCACCCGGGACGCCGTTTGTCGAGAACGGCCGGCAGTCACAACTACCTGTTCACGAATGTCGAGCACGTGTCGGGTGCGTGCCAGCTGTTTCGTCGCGAATGCTTCGAGGCGATCGGCGGGTATCAGCCGATCAGGGTGGCGGCATCGACTGGGTCGCCGTCACGACCGCGCGCCTCAAGGGTTGGCAGACGCGAACCTTCACCGAAAAGACCTGTCTCGCACCATCGTCCCATCGGAACGGGTTCGGCCGGCAGTTCGGAGCGTTCTTCCGTCACGGCAAGAAAGACTATTACCTCGGTGGCCACCCGCTCTGGCAGGTCCTTCGCTGCGCGTATCAAGCGACGAGACCGCCGCACATCATTGGCGGCCTTCTGTCTGATGGCGGGCTACTTGGTCCGCGCTCTTTCAGCGGACGAAGCGGCCCGATTCCCCAGGAAGCTCGTCGACTTCCAGCGAGCGGAGCAGATGGCACGGCTGCGTGCCTTCGTTCGAGGACGAACCAGATCGTTGAACCTATGATCGATGCACCGGCACTTCCGTCCAGCGACACGCTCGATCTCGCCGCACTCTCGGGAGCCGGGGCCCGCGTGTACCAGCCATGAAGAGCGTTGAACGGTGGGTCGAGGAACACCACTATGAGGCGTGCGAACCGTTCGGACGGGCTGGCGGCGCCGCTTCGGCCGCTTCCTGCGGTTCAGTCCGTTTCTCGGTCGGCTCCTCCAACAGGTCGGGCGGCAGAGCCCGATTCAACTTCCGTCCGCTGCTCGGGCGTGAAGCCATTGCCCTCGACAAAGGGCCGAGGATACATGGCGGCAGGGTACCTGACCTCTGTACAAGCTCACCGGCGACCGCGAGTACAGCCGGAAAGCGGTGTCCTGCCTCGAATGGCTGATGGAGCACAAGTCGTCCAAGTTCAGGGAGCTACTCCTGGGCGAATCATTTCGATTATTCGAGCCGCGGTGGCACCTACGGCAAAGACGACCCGATCATCGTCTGGACCGCACTGGTCGGGCAGGCGTTCCTCGATGGGTTCGAGACGTTAGGCGACAAGCGGTATCTCGAGGTAGCCGACAGCGTCTGCCGGTGGATTTGCGGGCTCCCCGGGAGCACACCCCATCGGGCATCTGTTTGAGCTATCACATGCTCAACCAGGCGTTCCGTGCACAACGCAAGCATGCTGGGTGCGGCCATGCTGGCGCGCACGTGGCAGCGCCACCGCAAAGAATCCCAGTATCTGCACCTGGCCACCGCAGCGATGGAATACAGCTGCACGCGCATGCGCCCGGACGGGAGCTGGTTGTACGGCGAGGAGCCCAGGTGCCACTGGGTAGACAATTTCCACACCGGCTACAACCTGGACAGCTTGAAGTGTTACATCGACAACACGGGCGATCGCACGTGGGAACCGGAGCTGTACCACGCGTTCGCGTACTTCACGTCGACGTTCTTCGAGGCGAACGGGCGGCCGAAGTATTACCACGACCGCACGTATCCGATTGACATCCAGTGCTCGTCGCAGGCGGTTGAAACGCTGGCGAAGTTCGCGGACGTCGGCCCCGACGTCCTTCCGCTGGCTGAACGCGTGCGCGAACTGGACGATCGATCAGATGCAGGATCCGAGCGGCTACTTCTACTATCGCCGGTATCCGCTTCTCGTCGCCAGGATTCCGATGATGCACTGGGGACAGGCCACCATGTTCCATGCGCTCGCGCTGCTGTTGACGCGTGAGGTGCAGCGCCAATCCGGGCGCTGATCGACTCCGTGAGCCCTGAACGCCAATCGGCAGGCTGATCGTCAACGCGGACGACTGGGGTCGCGACGCGCGGACGACCGGCTCCATTCATCGACTGCGTCACCCGCGGCAGCGTCACCAGCGTGAGCGCGATGGTGTTCATGGAAGATTCCGAGCGCGCCGCCGCGCTCGCGCTGCAGCATTCGGTTGACGCGGGGCTGCACGTGAACTTCACGCACCGCGTTCACGGGCTCCGAACACCCCGCGCCAGCTCGCGGCGCACCAGCGCCGCATCACCGGATACCTTCGCAGCCACCGGGCTGGCGCAGCTGGTGTTCAACCCGCTCCTCGTGACGTCGTTCGGTACGTGGTCGCCGCCCAGATCGACGAGTTCCGCCGGCTCTACGGAGCCGATCCGTCACCGGCTGGTGATGGGCATCATCACATGCACCTCTGCGCCAACGTGCTCTACCAGGGACTACTGCCGCAGGGGACCGTCGTGCGCAGGAACTTCTCGTTCCAGCCGGGCGAGAAGAGCATCTTCAACCGCACCTACCGGCGTGTCGTCGACGGCAGACTGGCCCGGCGTCATCGGCTGGTGGAGTTTTGTTCTCACTGGCGCCGCTCGAGCCGCCGGGTCGCCTGCAGCGGATCTTCTCGCTCGCCCGCGAGCATGTGATCGAGGTCGAAACGCACCCCGTGCTGCCAGACGAATATCGATTTCTGATGAAACAGTGGACCTTCGATCACGCTGGATTCGCCCCGTTGTCAGGAGGAGCTCGCGCATGATGGTGTGTAGCAGGGAGGTGCATGTCCAGGGCAGGCTGGTCAGGATTGCTCACCTCGATGGCGACAAGTATGAGGTCGCTGGCGTCGCCGGAAACGGCCATCGCCGAGCCCGGAACGCGCCAATGCGGATCGACCTGTTCACCTTCTCGAGAAAGCTGCCGTATTCCGCCCCGCGGCACGAGCATTCGATGAAATGGGACAACCTCGCGGTGATGTCCATTTCGACCTTCGATCACTGGTGGACCAAGCAGATCAACAACAAGACGCGCAACATGGTGCGCGCGAGCGGAGAAAACTCGGGGTGGTCGTGCGCGAGTACTGCTTCGACGATCGAGCTGGTGCGCGGGATTACGACGATCTACAACGAGGTTCCAAACCGCCAGGGGAAACCGTTCCCGCATTACGGGAAAGACTTCGAGACCATCCGGAAGATGAAGGCGACCTTCCCGGACCAGAGCACGTTCATCGGCGGCGTATCTCGAGCGGCGAGCTGGTCGGCTTCGCGAAGCTCGTTGCCGACAGGGATCGCGCGCAGGCGAGCCTCATGCACATCGTGTCGCTGCACAAGTATCGCGACAAGGCGCCGACCAACGCATTGATCGCCCGAGCGGTGCGATCGTGCGCCGACCGCGGCCATCCACGCACCTCGTCTACTCAAACTTCGCTATGGCAACGAAGCAAGCGGGACACGCTGAGCGATTTCAAGCAGAACACAACGGGTTCAGCCGCGTCGATCTTCCGCGCTACTACGTCCCGCTTGCTTGCCGGTCAGCGTGGCCCTGCGCCTGCAGCTGCACCGTGGACTCGCTGACCGGGTTCCCGAGTCCGTTCAGCGGAACATCCGCCAGCTCCGCAGTCTGTGGTACAGCCGGCGACGCTACGCATAGGCCTCGCGCCGGGCCGGCGCGCACCTCACATATCCAGATGAAAGACCAGATGTTGATCGCACGACCCGACGACCCCATCCTGATCACCGGGGCAACGGGTTTTATCGGAAAGCGAGTGGTCCGATCGCTGCTGGACCGCGGCTTCCGGAACCTGCGCTGTCTCCTCGCGTCCGTCGAGCACGGTGCCGCCGCCCGACGGAATCCCCGCCGGCGCCCGTGTGGAGATGCTGCGCGGCAACCTGTTGTCGCGCGAGGATTGCGCCGCGGCAACGAGGGACGCCGCGGTGATCTATCCACCTCGCGGCCGGCCAGGGGCGAAAAGTCGTTTCCAGACGCGTTCATGAATTCGGTCGTGACGACGCGGAATCTGCTTGATGCGGCGCGTCCAGCACGGTTGCCTCCGGCGTTTCGTCAACATCAGCTCGTTCGCCGTCTACAGCAATCTCGCGGAAACCGAAGCGGCGGTCTGCTGGACGAGGAATGCCCGGTCGAAGCAGCATCCTGAACGGCGAGGCCACGCCTACACGCTTCGCGAAGGCCGAAGCAGGACGCGATCGTCGCAGGATACGGCGAGACGTTCAGCATACCCGTACGTCATCGTCCGGCCGGGTTACGTCTACGGTCCAGGCAAGCGAAGCGCATCACCGGCCGTGTCGGCATCGGACACCTTCGGCGTCTTCCTCCACCTCGGCGGAGCGAACACGATTCCGTTCACGTATCGTGGACAACTGCGCCGAACGCGATCGTGCTGCGCGGGCCTCACGCAGGGCGTCGACGGCCACGTGTTCAACGTCGTCGACGACGATCTGCCGTCGAGCCGGCAGTTTTCTGCGTCTCTACAAACGCCGCGTTCGACGTTCCCCGTCGGTCTATCTTCCGCACGCGGTCAGCTACTCAGCCGTGCCGGCTTCTGGGAAGCGCTATTCGCGACTGGTCCGAGGGGCAGTTGCCGCCCGGCCTTCAACCGGCTGGCGCTGGCACGCGCTACTGGAAGAAGACCCGCTACAGCAACGCCAAGGCTCAAGGCCGAACTCCGGATGGCACGCCGCAGGTCGTCCACGGCAGCAGGACTGAGCCGCTACTTCCAGAGCTGCCACGAGCGACACCGACATGCTTAAGGTCGCCATCGTCGGCTGCGGCAAGATTGCCGACGCGCACGCGTCACGCAGATTCAGACGAATCAAGCCGGGTGCGAGATCGTCGGCGTGTGCGACACGCGAGCCGCTGATGGCGTCACAGCTCTCGCCAGACCGGTTTCCCGATTCAGCGCGCACTTCAGCGACCTGCGAACGAGCTCATCGCGGATCGCCGAAACCGGACGTCGTGCACATCACCACGCCGCCGCCAGAGCCACTTCAGCATCGCGCAGCGAGTGCCTCGAGCGTGGATGCCACGTCTATGTGGAGAAGCCCTCTCACGCGCGCTGCCACGCGAGGCAGCAAGCGCTGATCGCGCTCGCCAACGCAAGGGACTCAAGCTCACCGGCGGGACACGACGATCAGTTCACGCCACGTCGCGCGGCGCATGCGGCAGTCTGGTCCGAGCGCGGCTATCTGGGCGGGGCGGCCCGTCCACATGGAGAGCTATTACTGCTACGACCTCAGCGAGCCCGGGTATGCGACCGCGCTGCTCGGCGACCAGCAGCACTGGGTGCGCCGGCTGCCGGGGAAGCTCCTGCACAACATCATCAGCCACGGCGTCGCGCGCATCGCGGAGTTTCATCGCCGCCGACGCGCCGCAGGTGATCGCGCACGGCGTTCGTGAGCCCGATGCTCGCGGCGCATGGGCGAGCACGAGATCGTCGACGAGCTGCGGGTCATCGTGAGCGACGGGACGCGCGACGTCGTATTTCACGTTCTGTCGCAGATGCGTCCGTCGCTCCGCCGGTTCTGGATCTACGGCCCGAAGAACGGACTGATCCTCGATCACGATCAGGAGACGTTGATTGCGGTCCGCGGTGAACGGCTGAAAAGTTACGCCGAGAAATTCGTGCCGCCGGTCGAGTTCGCCATGCAGCACATCACGGAACCTGATGACCAATCTCAGGACCTTCGCGGCCGGCGACTTCCACATGAAATCGGGGATGAAGCACCTGATCGAATCGTTCCCTACGGATCCGTGGCCAACGGCACCGAGCTGCCGCTGTCGCCATACCGCGAGATTCTCCTCACCGCCGACATCATGGATCTGATTTTCGAACAGCTCGCCAATCGCGATGTGGTCCGCGATCGAGGCTGGCAGGCCGAACGCGCGTCGGCTGCGGTGCCGGCGCTCGAAAGGCTGGGACGCCAGCCGTGCCAGGCATCGTTGGTCTCTGTGACACGGCTGCCGCCGCCGCAGGCGAAGGCGGAGCTCGTCGAGATGATGCGCGTCATGCGCCACGAGCCGTTCTACGTGTTGCGCACGTGGATGGACGAGACGCTCGGTCTCTACCTCGGATGGAGCGCGCGCCAGGGGTCGTTCAGCGACGCGGGCCCGCACCTCAACGAGACAGGAGACGTGGTCCTCGTCTTCTCGGGCGAGGACTATCCTGAGCCCGGCACGCGGCAGCGGTTGAAGGAACAGGGCCACACCATCGGCGATGCCGAGGCGTCCTACATCGTCCACCAGCATGAAGAGGATCCGTCGTTTCCAGCAAATCTGAACGGACGCTTTCACGGCGTGCTGATCGATCGGCGGCGCGGCAGCGCGCTGCTGTTCAACGATCGCTACGGCATGAACCGCGTCTACGTCCACGAGTGCCCCGATGGGACCTATTTTGCGGCCGAAGCGAAGGCGATTCTGGCGGCGCGTCCCGAGCTGCGAACGATCGACGCCCGCGCCCTCGCCGAGTCGATCACGCTCGGCTGCGTCGTCGAAAACCGCACGCTGTTCAGCGGGATCCAGGTGCTGCCCGGGGGATCTGCGTGGACGTTCCAGGGTGGCAGGCTGTGCCGGAAGGGCAGTTATTTCAACCCGCATGAATGGGAGGACCAGCCGACGCTCGACAGCGAGACGTTCTATGAACGGACGCGCGAGGTGTTCTCGCGCACGCTGCCGCGCTATTTCGCGGGCCGTGAGCGGGTCGGCGTGTCGCTCACCGGCGGTCTCGACAGCCGGATGGTCATGGCATGGCAGCCTTGCGCTCCAGGGACGCTGCCGTCGTATACCTGGGGTGGTCCGTACCGCGATTGCCGCGACGTGATCGTGGCGCGCGAGGTCGCGCGGACATGCGGGCAGACCCACGAAGTCATTTCGATGGGACAGGAGTTCCTCGCCGGGTTCGCGTCGCACGCCGATCCGCGCGATCTACCTGACCGACGGATGCGTGGACATCGGGCTGGCGCCGGACGTCTACATGAACCAGCGCGCACGGCAGATTGCGCCAGTGCGGATGACCGGCCTCTATGGAGGTGAAGTGCTGCGGAGCGTGCGGATGTTCAAGCACTCGCTTCCGCCGGCAGGCCTGTTCCGCCAGGAGTTGATGGGTGAGTTCGAGCGGGCCCGGGACACGTATCAGGGGCTGGTGAACGCTCACCCGCTGTCGTTTGCGGTGTTCCGGCAGGCGCCGTGGCACCACGGCAACAGCCTCACGCTCGAGGAGACACAGGTCACGATGCGGTCGCCGTTTCTCGACAACGAGTTCGTGCGCACCGTCTTCCAGGCCCCGTCGTCCGTCACGACGAGCAATGACGTCTCTGTCCGATTGATCCAGGACGGGAACGCGGCCCTCGGCCGCATCGCCACCGATCGGCGGCAGGGCGTCAACGGTTCGCTGCGCGCGCACCTGGCGCACGCGTTTCAGGAGTTCACGTTCAAGGCGGAATACGCCTACGACTACGGCATGCCTCAGTGGCTCGCGCGCGTGGACCGGGTGCTGTCGCCGCTGCAATTCGAACGGTTGTTCCTCGGCAGGCACAAGCCGCTGCACTTCCGGCGCTGGGTACCGCCACGACCTGGCCGGATACGTGCGCGACATCCTTCTCGATCCACGGAGCCTTGCGGCGCCCCTACGTCGAGCGGACATCACTCGAACGGATCGTCAACGCGCACACGCGCGGAACGGGAAACTACACGACGCAAATCCACCAGCTCCTGAAACTCGAGCTGATCCACCGCCATTTCGTCGATCGTCTCGTCGCACACTGAATGTCTCCCTCTCTCGCCACCCTCGCGTGCCTGGTCGGAGTCGTCGGACTCTTCGTCCTCGACCGCGATTCGAAGAGCCGGACGTCGCTGGCGCTCTGGCTGCCGATCCTCTGGCTCTTCATAGGCGGGTCGCGCAACGTCTCCACGTGGCTGGCGGGGGAACGATCAAGGCGGAAGACCTGACGTCGGGAGCCGAGCACTCGAGGGAAGCCCGTTCGATCGGAACGTGCTCCTCCTGCTGATCGTCCTCGCGCTGGGCGTCCTCGCCGCGCGAAGGGAGCGGACCCTCGAGCTGTTGAAGAACAATAAACCGCTCGTCATCTTCGTGCTCTATTCCGTCGCGAAGCACGCTCTGGTCCGATTTCCCGTTCGTCGCGCTGAAACGGTGGACGAAGATGCTCGGTAACGTGGCGATGGGCCTTGTGGTGCTGACCGAGCTCGATCCGGCCGCTGCGGTCAAGCGGCTCCTTCGCGGCCACGACGTTGCTCTGGCTGCCGGCGTCGATTCTGCTCATCAGCATGCTACCCCGGAGTTCGGCCGCATTTACGACCGCTGGGAGGGCAAGGCGTTAGTACAGCGGCGTGGCGGTCGACAAGAACCTGCTTGGATGCATCTGCATGATCATGGCGTTCGGCACGCTGTCCCGTTTCGTGGAGATGTTTCGATCGAGGCTCCTCGCGCGGCGCGTGCTGGTGATAGGCACCCTGTTCGCCATGAATCTCTGGTTGTTCGCGCTCGCGGAATTCCGCCACGGCGCTCGGCTGCACGCTCGTGGGTGGATCGGTCATTGTCGTCCTCGGATTGTTCACGCGGCCGCGTCCGCACATCGTCCATGCGATGGTCACGGGCATGATCTCGCTCGCCGTCGTCGCCTACCTGTTTCCCAATGTGTGGGCGATGATGGTCGGCGCGCTGGGACGCAATACGACATTGACGGGACGCACCGACATCTGGGCCGACGTGCTGGCGATGGACACGCGTCCGTGGTTCGGCGCCGGGTTCGAGAGCTTCTTCCTCGGAGACCGTCTGACCATTCTGTGGGCAAGCTTACTGGTGGCATCCGAACGAGTCTCACAACGGGGTACTCGAGACCTACCTCACGCTCGGACTTGTCGGGGTCGGTCTGCTCGCGATGCTGATGGTGACCGGCTATCGCAACGCCATACAGATTTATCGCCGCGACCCGATATCCGGACTGCTGCGCCTGGCGTTCCTCATCGTCTCGCCGATCTACAACCTGACAGAGGCGGCGTTCAAGGTGACTGGCCCTCTGTGGATTCTGTTCCTGATGGTCATCGTGGCGATGCCCGAGTTACGGCCTCAGGAGTCCGAGGCCACGGAACCGGAGGCATCCGGAGACAGCAACGGCCGGAATTCGGGCCGACGCTCGAACGGCGTGCCCGAGTTCGTCTGGCGATGGCGTCCACCCGCAATCCCGAGCGCGCAACCGTTGGGCGCGTCCCGCACGAGTCGACTGTGAAACCGCGACGGCAGTGATGAATACCACAATGAAACCAGTAACCACCCGGCTTCTCCGCTTGTTTGATCCTGCTGTGCTTCTGTCAGGCCGCTCACGCTCAACAGACGATCGTGGCCGGGAGCCGGAGCGTCGATTGGCGCCAGGCTGGACTGCCCGGTGGCGCGCCCCCGAGTCGGACGACCATTTGCGCAACGCTCGACCCGGGCGTGACGGATGTCGCACTCAACGCCGCTATCGCGACCTGTCCGAGCGGTCAGACCGTCAAATTGAATGCCGGGACGTGCCAACCTGCCCCTCGGCATCAACTTCAGCCACAAATCGAATGTCACGCTGCGCGGAGCGGGTGCCGACCAGACGCTCGATCGTGTTTGGAAGCAATGCCGCCGTCAACTGTCATGGTGTCGATGGCAATGTCTGCGTCGACTCGCTCGACACCAACTGGCCGGGAGGGCCGAGCAACGTCGCGAACTGGACGGCGGGCTACGCCAAGGGGACGACCGTGATTACGTTGAGCAACACGATCAACCTCGCGGTGGGTCATCCCTTGATTCTCGACCAGCTCGACGACGCCACGGACGGTGGGGACATCTACATCTGCGAGACGGTCGCGGGGCGGTGCAACGACGATGGACCCAACGGGGAGACTCGGGCGGACAGCGAACCAACCGCGCTCAGCAGCAGATTGTCACCGTGACGGCCATCAACGGGAACCAGGTGTCGATTTCGCCGGGCCTCTACATGCCGAACTGGGGGAGCTCGCAATCGCCGCAGGCGTGGTGGGCGACGAGTCCGATCTTCGGCGTCGGAATCGAGGACCTGTCGCTGGATCACACGGCCACCATGAACGAGAACGCGGGCATCACGATCTTCAACTGCTCGGGATGCTGGGTCAGGGGCATCCGCTCGCTCAACTCCGCCCGGGAGCACATCTGGATTTACGACAGCCCGCGGACGCTCGTGAGGGATAGCTATTTCTACGGGACGAAGAACGCCGTCAGTCAGAGCTATGGCGTCGAAGCGTGCTCCGAGCTCCGATGCCCTCATCATCAACAACATCTTCCAGCGGATCACGGCGCCGTTGATGATGAATGCCTCGTGCTCGGGTTGCGTGCTTGCCTACAACTTCTCGATCAACGACCTCTATGCCTCATCGCCCGGCTGGCTCATGCAGCAGGTGCACCTCCATGCCGCAGGGTTGGACAATCTGCTGATCGAGGGAACGTCGGTGCGGGCATGTACAGCGATCTCTTCCACGGCACGCATCATTTCATCACGGCGTTCCGTAACCGGTACGACGGCTTCGAGAAGAACGGGGCGAACAACACGACCTCTCAGACGATTCCATTTCCGTTGTGGCCGCTGTCGCGCTTCTACAACCTCGTCGGCAACGTGCTCGGTGACGTCAATCGTCCGCACATCCAGTACCAGTTGACGTCGGGCTCGACGTCGTTCAACCAGACCATCTACATCCTCGGAACGGGCGCGAGCGCGGTGCCCCCGATCCGAATGTCGCCCGCACGCTGATGCGATGGGGGAACTGGGACGTCGTGACGCAGGGCAGTCGTTTCATGGCGAGCGAGGTCCCGAGCGGCATCACGACGTTCGCGAACCCGGTTCCGTCCGGCCAGACGCTGCCGGCGTCATTCTTCCTCAACTCGAAGCCCGATTTCTGGGCGGCGTCGAAGCCGTGGCCCGGAATAGAGTCCCGACGTCACAGGTGGGAACATTCCCAGCGTGGGCGGTCACGCGTACATGGTTCCGGCGCAGGATTGCTATGCGTTGGTCATGGGCGGACCGTCGGACGGCAGCGGCGGGGCGTTGTCGTTCAACGCGGACACCTGCTATTCGCTCGCGCCCAGCGGTGTCCCGTCGGCTCCCACGAACCTGAGGATTGTTCACTAAGCACACGGGTCGTTCCTTCCTCGTCGTGCGAGCGCGCCGCCAGCGGAGGCGCTCGCACGTCTTTCACGGATTCCTGAATTGAATTATTTCGACGAGAACGGGGCATCCGAGAGCCTCGCGCGGCAGTCAGTTCGCGGAGGCGCGATCTCGGTCTTCGCGCGCGGCATCAACGCAATCCTCCAGGTCGGGTCCGTGTTGTTTCTTGCGCGACTCCTGACCCCAGAGGACTACGGTCTGGTGGCGATGGTCACGGCGCTCACCGGGTTTGCCCCCAGTGCTGGTGGACATGGGCACCAGGGACGCAGTGGTTCAGCGCGTCAGGATTACCGAGGGCGAGGTCAGCACGCTGTTCTGGCTGACGGTCGGCTTCGGATGTGCATTGGCGTTGACGGTATCGGCGACGAGTCCGCTCATTGCGCGTTTCTACCACGAGCCGCGGCTGATCAGCATCGTGTGCGTGTCCTCAGTGACGTTCATCGCGGTCGCGCTCACGGCACAGCATCAGGGCCTGCTGCGCCGAGCCGTCATGTTCCGCGAGCTGGCGATTATCGATATCTGCGCGAACGTGCTCGGTGCGGGCGGCGCCCTGGTCTTTGCGTAAGCTCGGGTTCGGGTGCTGGGCGCTGGTGACGCGGCCGGTCGCCACGTTCTCGTTCACGGCTGTGGGAACGTGGGTCTGCTGCCGGTGGCGGCCCCGCCGGCCGGCGATGACGCGGAGCGTCCGCGACATGATCCGGTTCGGGCTGAACCTGTCGGGCTTCTCGGCGACGGATTTCGTGACGAGAAACAGCGACCGCGTGACGGTCGGCCGCAGTCTTGGCGCGCGATCACCTGGGCTACTACCAGAACGCGCTGTTCATCTACGACAACCTCCTCGATCTGCTGGTGTTTCCGCTGCACCAGGTTGCGGCGGCGAGCCCAGAGCAAACTGCAGAACGATCACGCGGCGCTGCGACGGTCGTGGGCCAAGGCCTTGTCCACCGTCGCGTTTTTACGCGATGCCGGCGTTCGGCGTCCTGGCGGTGGTCAGTCAGGACCTCGTCGTCATGCTCCTCGGATCGAAGTGGAGCAATGCCGGCATCATCCTCAGCGTGCTCGCGCTGCGCGGCATTCCGCACTGCGTCGAACGGACGCTCGGGTGGCTCCACGTCGCCGCGGGCAGAACCGATCGGTGGTTCAAGTGGGGCCTCGCCACGACGTGCGTCCAGCTTGCCGTGCTGTTTGTCGGCATCCAGTTTGGCACCATGGGCGTCGTGTACGCCTACGTGGCGTTCATGTTCGTCTGGTTCGTTCCCGCGATTGCCTTTGCCGGGCATCCGCTCGGCATTCGCGCGCCGCGACGTGATTCGCGTGGTGGGGCCGCAATTGATTGGGGCGGTCTCCGCCGCCGGACTCGGGTTCGCGCTGCGTCAGGCCCTGATCAGCCTTCCGTCGGTCGAGCGGCTGTTCATCCTTTCCGCCGCCTACGTGGTCGTCTATCTCGCGGTCGTCGTCGGTCTGTTCCGGGAGACGACGCCGGTGGACGTGTGCCTGTCGGTCGCTCACGATTTCATGCCGGCGGCGCTGAAGCCGGCCAAGCGGATCACGCTCGCGCGCGCCAGCGAAAGCACGCCACGCTGTAATGCCCGCTTCGACACAGAACCGCCCGCTGGAGTCAATCGAAATGATGCTTCGCCGTCTGCAATCGCCGCCATGGCAACCGCTGTACTCTCCGTCATCGGTTTCGTGCTGATTCCGCTGGTCCGCTGGTCGCGGTACGACGACGGGTCAGTCGGGCGGCTGATCGTGTCGCTCGGCGCCCTGCTCGTCGCGTTGCGCGTCGTTCCGGCGATCGCCCGCAGGCCGTTCCATTTCGGCCGACATGCAGGCGAGTGGTTCACCCGCCGCCGCATCGCGAAGAAGTACGACTCGTATCAGTGGCGCAAGCTGCTGTGGATAGGCATCGGTCTCAGGCGTACTGCTGGTATTCTCGACCGGCACACCGGCGGCGCCGGCGCTCGCCCTTGCGTGCGTCGTCTCCGGTGGTCTCGGAGTTCTTGCGTGGAGACGCGTCACCTCGCTCGACCCGCTGGCCTCCGAGCTTCGCTGAATCACACGCAACACATCCCCTTGGAACCCTTCATCACCGATCGCGGGAACGGAAGTGGCCGTCCGGCGCGCGTCTGTCTTCTGACCGCCCGGCGTTTCAGCCGGATGGCCTTTCAGTGCGGGTTCCTCGAGGCGCAGGACGTGCTTCACGACTGCGGCGAGGTGGAACTTGATCTGCCTCGAAGCCGACGAGAGCTTTCCGCGGAAACAGCAATGGCTCCGCCGCCTGATGTACGGGATATTTCGCGGAAGCTCGCGTTCGTCAATCCCGGCCTGAAGCGGGTGGAGCTCACGAGGGCAGCATGACCTGCTGATCGTGATGTGCCCGACGTAACGGGACTTTCTCTACATCAACGCGATCGACGACTGGAAGAACTACTGCAAGACGAGCGTCTGCTGGATGGACGAACTGTGGGCGGCGAGCCTGCCGCACTACAAATACTGGCTCCCCTCGTTGACGCGGTTCGATCACGTGTGTCGGGATGAAGGGCACGGTCGCACCGCTCAGCAACGCTCTCGGCCAACCGTGCCATTACCTGCCCGGTGGTGTGGATGGGATCCGTTTCAGCCCGTATCCGCAGCAGCCGCGGCGTGTCATCGACGCCTACAGCGTCGGCCGCCGGTGGCAGGGCGTCCACGAGGCGCTGCAGAAGCGCGCGGCGGCGCAGAATGAGTTCTACGTGTCGACACGCTGCAGAACGGCGAGAGCCAGGCGCCGAACCATCAGGAGCACCGCCATCTCTACGCGACTGCCGCCAAGCGAAGCCGCTTCTTCACCGTGGCGCCGGGGAAGACGGGTCTGGACGAGGAGACGCATGGGCAGGTCGAGGGTCGGCTTCAGGTACGTTCGAGGGGTCCGCTGCCGGCACCATCATGATTGGCCAGGCTCCGGACTGCGAGCCGTTCCGCGAGATGTTCGACTGGCCGGATGCGGTCGTCGAGTTGAATCGGACGGCTCGAACGTCGACCACGTGCTCAACGATCTGGCGGCGCAGCCGGACCGCATGGAGGAGATCAGTCGCCGCAACGCCACGGGCGCGCTGCTGCGGCATGACTGGATTTACCGCTGGAAAAGGATGTTCGACATCGCCGGATTGCGTCCGCTGGACGGGATGAAGGCGCGTATGACGACACTGGAGGGCCTCGCGCAACACGCGGGGATGTGTGTGAATGAGCGATAGCTTGCAATTGCACGCGGGTGAGTGGGTTGAGGTTCGGAGCAGGGAAGACATCCTGGCGACGCTGGACGACTAACGGCCGGCTCGAGATGCTGCCGTTCATGCCCCGAGATGTTCCATGCTTGCGGGCTGCGATTCCAGGTCCAGAAAAGGGCGCACAAGACCTGCAGACCCGCCGAGCGGCATGCAGGCGCGGCGCATGAAGGACGCCGTTCACCTCGGGGACCTCCCGCTGTGGCGGCGAAAGCCATGGCGGCTGCCAGGCTGGCTGCCTGATCTTCTGGAAGGAGCGCTGGCTGAGACGGGTTGAGGCCGATGCGCCGATCACGCTTCGCAAACCTGTACCGCCGTCTTCACCGACGACCCGTGCGGCAGGCGCGGGGTGCACCGAGGCGCAGGTGTTCGCGGCCGTGTCGCGCCGGGTCGAATCCGCAGAGCGACGAACCGCTCTACGCGTGCCAGTCAACGGACGTTGTTTGTCGCAACGACGCCGCTTCCGTGGTGGCACCTGCAGCAGTGCGTCGAGGACGTCCGATCGGGCAACGTCCATCTCGGTCAGCTCGTCAAGGCGCTGGTGTTCTACATCATCCACGAGATCACCCAGGCTGGCCTGGGAATCGGTTCGCCATGCGGCTCGTGTACGACTCGCTGCAGAAGCTGCGCGGAGGCGCGCCGTATCCGTGGCGCCCGGGCGAGGTTGTGAAAGGGACCCGCACGCCGTCCGAGAAGCTCAATCTGCAGCCGGGCGACCTGGTGCGGGTGCGCGACTACCGCGAGATTCTCAAGACGCTCGATCAGGACTGGAGGAATCGCGGAATGTACATCTCGATGGCGAGCTGGTGCCCTTCTGCAACGGCACCTACAGCGTGTTGCGCCGCGTCGAGAAGATCGTCGACGAGAAGACGGGAAAGATGATGCACTTAAGAATGACGCGATCATCCTGAAAGGATGTCGCGTGCGAGGCGCGGTATGCCAAATGCCGCCACTTCTGTTCGCGGGCTATTTATCCCTACTGGCGCGAAATCTGGCTCGAAGCGGGCCACTCCGGTGACGTCGGCGTCTTCGGCTGGGAAGTGATGACGCGGGTCAGCCTTCTCACCGGCTGCGAGGGACAAGCCGTACGCCGTCGGACTTGGCAGCACGCTGATGGCGCAACGGGTCGGTGTCGATCTGATCGGCGGCGACGACCTCGATTGCCCGGAGTTCCGGGAGTCCGACTGCATCAGGTTCTTCAACCTCCGCGGCAGCCAGCGATCGGATGTGGGCGCGTGACGAAGATGCTCCGGGTCGCCGCCTATTACGTGCGCCTGATCCGGCAGCGCTGACGGCCGAGCCGAAGGTCTTTCACATCCTGTGGAACAACAAGTTCGAGACCTTCGACCGGACCGCCCTGATGCTCTACTACAAGGCGCTCCGCAAGAAGATCGTGCTCACCGTCCACAAATGTCAACGCGGGCAAGAGGGATTTGAACGACAGCCTGCTCAATCGCCTGACCCTTCGGGTTCAGTATCGCCTCGCTGATCACATCTTTCGTTCACACGTCCAGCATGAGAGGCGGAAATGATCGCCGACTTCGGCGTCGCAGGAGTCAGCGATCACCGTCATCCCGTTCGGAGTCAATCAGACCGTGCCCGATACCGCGTTGACGCCCCGGGAGGCGAGGCTGCGGCTGGGCATCGCGCCTGCCGAGAAAACGATGCTGTTCTTCGGCAATATCGCGCCGCTGCAGGGGCTTCATGAGTACCTGGTTGCCGCGCTTCCCAGGCTCGCGCGGCCCGCTGAGTACCGGTTGCTCGTCGCAGTGCGCCGAAATCGGGTGGGGAGAAATACTGGCCAACGAGTGCAGGAGGCCATCGATGCGGACACCTCGGGTGCCGCGATTCTTCCAGCAAAATAGAGTTCGTTCCCGACGAGTGACACAGAACTCTATTTCAAGGCAGCCGATGTCCTCGTCCTGCTCTTACACGTACATTTTCCAGAGCGGCATACTGTTTCTCGCCTACAACTTCCGCCCGCCTGTGCTGGCAGCGGACGTTGGATCCTTGAAGGACGCATGTCGTCCGAAGGCCGCACGGGATTCATGTTCAAATCCGAAGACCCGATGGACCTCGCCAGAGCCATCGAGACGTATTTCAGCAGCGAACTGTTCACGCAGCTGCCGGACGCGACGCCAGCGCATTCGCGATTATGCGAACGACCGGCACTCCGTGGGCCAAAGTCGGCGTGATGACCCAGGAAATATATGCCGACTTGCTCGGACGTCATTCCGCGCTCGAGGCTGCACCGAATCGGTACAGGGAAGACAGCCCGATACTGAGTTGCGACGATCGTCACTGAGTTGTGACGATCGTCGTCGATCAGCTGGCGACTGAGATCACGCTTTATGGGGCGACCTGGGTCGTCGATAGCGACGTTCGCTGAAGTGTGTTCGGCGTGAGGCGATGTCCGTGCTCGTCGCGTAACTCGAAATGCCGATGTTTGCCTCGTTTACCTCGTTGGTCTGATCACATTGCGTGCCGCCGAACGAGTAGCTGTCGATGATGCCGGTGCCCGAACGCTGGACAATGTTGCCCGTCACCGACGGCGGCGGCTGACTCGTTCACCCAGATGCCGGTGGTGGTTGAAGACCATTCTGGTTCGACTGGACTGCCGATCCAATGTCATTCGCCAGGGTGGATCCCCACCCTGACTGCGGCCCGGATGGCGCTGCTGATCACGTCGGTCGTGGCCGAGAGGTGCACGAGAATGGCCTCGCCGGTGTGGATGATCGTATTGTTCCGAACGTCGGACTGGTTGCCATCGAACACCCACACGCTATAGCCGGTGACGTCCATGCAGGAAGTTGCGCGAGTGCTGACAGTGCCTCCGCCCGATGATGCCGTCACCGATGATGCTGTGGATGTTGCTGTCCGAGATCGTGATGTACGAGCTCTCGATGAGCACACCCGTTCCCTGGGTTGCCGGCGCCGCTGCCAGGCAGCTGTCGCGCTGGTTCCGGACAGAGACGTTCCCGATTGTGCCGCCAGAAAACACGTCGGTCGGAACGCCGAGGTCCTTGAAAGATTCCGACGGACCGGTGCGCATGGTCGGACCGGCGCAGGACATGAGCGCGGTTGAACCGTGAGGCTCGAACCCGCCGTCGACAGCGAGGTTGAGCACCTTGGCGTACGAGGCGCCCGCCCCCGCACCAGCACTTGAGGCGCGACCAGCGGTTGCGGATCGTGGTTCGAACGTTTCCGTAATGCAGGCTCTCGACGATAAGGGCCGGAGCCTGGTAGCCCCCCGCCGGCAGCCACGGGCCTGGTGATGACTGCGAGGTTGCCGCCGCTCGGGTCCGCCGTTCCTTTCACCGTGATCGCCTTTTCGATCAGGACCTGTTCTGGGTACTGTCAGGGACACACGAGCGACATCGAGTCATAATGCCGCGTTCACGGCTGCCTGGATAGTGGTGAGCCGGTTGATCGTGCTTGATCGTCCGGTTCGCATGTGACCGGTCTCACCACGGAGTTCTTCGCGTCGGCGCCCGAGACGCCCGCGCCGATGGCCAGCGCGGTCAGTCCGATCATCGTCATTGCTTTCATCGACGTCGACATGGTTTGTCTTTCCCCTCTCGGTTTGGTGGTGCACAGGGTCAGCGGTGCTGCCCTAGGACAACGAAGACACGACGAGTTGCATCTCCAACGTGAGAGCTAGGATGAAATGCCGTTGTATGAAAACCGAGCGAAGGCGAATGCAGCAAAAGGCACCCGCGGGGCCAGTTCCCTGCAACACTGATCTCAGTGTGATCTGAACTAGAACAGAAGGCTCTTGTCTGCTGACCTACTATTCGCTCGGCCTGAGGAGATGACTTTGTTCGGCCGCCTGTCGAGACAAGCAGACTTGTTTGACTTGGATCACCATTGCAGGTGGTTCAGAACTTGATCCGCGACAACCATGCCGAGCGGTGCGCGCGCACGCTCTATCGACGTCGCGATCGGCGCTTTCTCTGAGATGAGGTGATTCTCAGGTTCGTCGGCGGGCAGGGGCGGTCGTCGTCGACGTTCCATAACGAACGCTCGGGTTGAAGTTCAGGATGTTGTTCGTCTTCGGCGTGTTTTCATAGCACGCGCGAGCCGGAATCTTGTTCGCGTGTCCGCCGTATCCAGCCACGTTGCCGCCCGTCACGTCCGGCCCGATGGCCGCGCCACGGGATACTTCCGCGTCGGCCACCAGGCGAGGTCTGGCCGACAAGTAGAGCGACGGCGGCAGGTTCTGGTTCGGCGGCATCGGGTTGGGTGTTGCGCGAGCCCCGAGGGGACCTCGGCGGCCACGAAGCGCACCGTTCAGTGACCGTGTCGTAGTTGCCCCAACCGGAACCAGCGTGGCCTTCGTGTTGGGATCGTCGGGCACGGTGCCAATCGTCGGAGACCAGCCGATGGCGTAGATGGACTTCGGCGCCTCGTCGAGATTGGTCCGTAGGTCGTATAGCGCCGGTGCGGCCGAGGACGTTGCCGATGATGTTGAAGTAGCGGCCGTAGGACGCGAGGTTGACTGACCGCGGTGTTGGAGTTCTTGGGAGGATTGTTCCAGACGTCGCCGTAGAGATGATTGCGGAACGCGGTGTTGAAGTGCGTCGTGCCGTGAATCCGTCGTCGCAGGATGCCGAGACCGTCGTTGCTCTCGTCCAGCACGTAGGAGATACCGACTTCGTGGAACGCAAGGGTCGGGATTTCCAGCCTGGCGCACTCCCTTGCGCCGTGTAGTTGTCGTCGATCGAGAAGTTATGCGCGTGCACTGGAGCCGCTCTCCGATCCATTGCGCTTGATGGGACCGGTCACGTGTGCTTGGAAGATGTTGTTCTCGACGAGGGTTGTCCTCCTCGTCGCGTATCCTCGACGCCGTAACTCTCCGAATGATCGCCCTGCCCGCCGTAGAAGTAGCTGTCTCTGACCGTGTTGCGAAACGACTTATAAACCAGACATGGTTCCGGTCCGGATTCATCGCACGGACGCCCTTCACCCAGCAATCCGACACGCACACCATGACGATGCCGTTCTGGCCCGTCGCGTTGCCGACGTTCAGCGTCAGATCCTCGACCCCGTCTCCCGTGATGCTTCGGCGCGCTGCCGTTGAACCAGATACCCGGGCTCTGACTGGCGCGCCAGTTGGGCATTCGAATCGCAGGAGCAATCGTCACCTGGTTCCCGTTGACAGCCGCGACCTTCACGAACTGCATCTGCCCGCGGTTCAGTGCGGCCGGGTGAATTGCCGCCTTCGTCCGTGCAGGTCTGATTTGAACAGACGAAGATGCTTCCGGTATCAGACGCGTCGTTGAGCTGATCGAGGATGAGGACCGTACTCGACCTTCATGTTGGCCGAACTGCCCACGGTGATGACCGTCGTTCCCCGGGCGTACCCGGCCGTCCACGTCGTCGGTGTTCGGAGGATTGTCTTCGGGGACGCCGACCGAGCCGATGCAGATGGTGGCGGGCAGGCCGACATCCGCTGCTGCTCGCGCTGACGACCAGCGTCGTCTTTGTCGGCTCCCGCGCCGCGCAGTGTCACGTTGCTCTTGGTCCCGAACGTGATCCCCGACGACAGGTTGCAGTGCCCGCGCTCAAGAAGACGACGCCGTTGTTACACGCCGCGATGGCGGAGTTGATGTTGGCGGCCGTGGCACCCGGATTCAGCGTCTGACAGATCGTGGTTCGATTGACGATGCCGCCGGCGACGCCGGGATGGCTCCAGTCGGTCGCGCGCAGAGGGTCGATGATCCCGCCGCTTCTGGGCAGCCGCAGGCGCAGGGAAGAAGGGCCGACAGCGAAGACCACCGCGAGACAGAGGCACGAGAAACTGCGTGTCAGCATCAGAACGTTCCTAAGATTCGGAGATTTGTCGGCGGGGCCGGAATCGAGCGCTGTGACGGCGCCAGCGGAAACGCGGCACGGGTCCAATCGAACAGCGTGTCCTCGAAGTAGTTGAAGTGCGTATGGTCGTTGAATTTGGCTTCTTCGCCGTTGCCGATGCGAATGAACCTCGATGCGGCTGCCCGTCTTCGTGTTCTTGCTGACGCTGCCCACCAGGTTGAAACCCGGAACATCGTAGATGTTGAGGTCCGCTCGGCCGGCTCCGAAATCGGCCTTGAGCGAATACCAGTAGGTCGCGCCCTGGTGACCGGGATGTTCGCGCTGTGGACCGTGCCGCTTCGCATCGGTTTCGATGTTCACGGCGTGCCCCGGCGCGTTGCCGTTTCTCAACTGAAGGACCGCATACGCTCCGGACGTCAGGTCGATCCTCACCAGGTCGGACAGGCTGCCGCTCGATCCCTGATTCGAGAATGCCAAAGGTGACGTAACCCGCGGCCGTGATCGCCCTCCAGGTGTTGTCGGGGAAATTCGCCTGCATGTCGTTGAAGTTGTGGGAACGTGTACTGTACTGCATCGACTGCGTCTGAAAGTCGACTGGATACACGGTCGACCCTATCTGGACGGGCGTTGGCAGGTTGAAGCGACTCGGACCGACCTTGATGGCCGTCGCCGAGTCGTTCACCGTCCAGTTGCCGCCGGCGGAACCCTTCTGTGCCGGTTCTCATCACGGCCGGCGTCACCTGCGTGCGCGACGGAATTGCCGTTCATGGTGATGAGCGCGTCGGCCTGCATCGGCGGTTCGGTCGCCGCCGGAACGGTGGGGGCGGAGCTCAGGATGCCAAACGCTGCAAGCGGCGGCATCCATGGTCTGAGGTCGGTGATCGAGAATTTCCTACCGCGCCGACCTTGGAGGTTCGTCGTTGGACGAGTTGCTCGCAAAGCATCAGTGAGTTGTTCGAGTCGTCGCATCAGTTTTCCGAAGACGCCGCCCAGGCGTTTCGGGGGAGGGGCAGGACCGACAAGCGGAGGGCAAGAACCATACCCAACGACGTCCGACCTCTAATTGCTTGCCTCAGCCAGATCGGACCGGATGGCGAATAGGTTTCGATGCAGACGGTTTTCGCAAGTCAGATCACATCGTTGTGCGCGAAAGTCACTGTGCACGCGCACGACGAGGCTCAGATGCGACGTCCTCGTCCCTGGGAGAACCGCGCGCGCTGCGCGCTGATCGGTTCGGACAGATTCGGGACAGGGTATGTAATTGTGGTTTCGAGTGGGTGGCAGCGCACCCACCACGGCGCAGGTCGAGCGGCCGCGCAGTCGTTGCTTGCGCTCCGTGTTTCGTTCGACCCCGTCTAGCCGTCTCAGCCATTCGCGAAGACGTGACCCAGTAACCGCAAGACCAATGCACCGCAGCGTCGCTCAGCCGACGGGTCGACCTGTGGTGGTACACCGCTGGCCAACGGACTCTGGGCGGACCTAAGCCGCCTCCGGGCACTGAGCGAGGAAGAGAAGGGGGTGTCCCGCTGCGAGACTGCGACGTGAATCGTCGATCCGAGGGTGGCCCGATTGACCACGACGTTGAACTCGACGGCGGAATCGCAATGGGCCATCGTCGATCTGGAGCCGCAGCAAGGCGTGTGTGGTTCGTTAGAGATCTCTCTCCACGAGGGCGCAGATCGCGTGAATGACGGTTCGATGGACCTCCTGCACGCGCCGTCGATACTTCCGGGACGTTCACGTGAAAATCCACCTGCGCGCCCATTGGACCGCCGTCCCGCCCGGTGAGCGCGATCGTCGTCATGCCTCGGGCCTTCGCGGCGGCGAGCCCATCGAGCACGTTTGGCGACTTCCCGCTGGTTGAAATGCCGAACGCGACATCTCCCCTCCGTCAAGTGCCTCGACCTGGCGCGCAAACACGCGTTCATACCCGTAATCGTTCGCAATCGCGGTAACGACCGCGGAGTCGGGCGTCAGAGCGATCCCCGCCAGCCCCCGCCGTTCCTTCTCGAAACGTCCAACCAGCTCCGACACCAAGTGCTCGGCATCGGTCGCGCTGCCGCCGTTGCCGAATGCGAGCACCTTGCCCCCGCCCGTGACGACGCGGCGGATCGCTTCGGCCGCTCAGCGATCACCCGGAAAGGCCGTTCTCGGAGAACCGCCGGTGGACGTCCACGGTCTTGTCGAAGATTTCCCGCACGAAGGCAGTCGGGTCAGAAGAGGTCATGTGAGTCGCCCGGATCGTATTGTGTCACGCCGGCGCGCGCGCCATGCCCGAAGTAGGCCTTAGTCTGCCGTGTGAAGCGACTTCTCGGGCCGTCCCGGCCGCGCAGTCGCCGCCGTTCCAGGCTAATCGTCGTTCCATCAACGAGTTAGTTGCGCTCACAGTTCGGAGCCGCTCTTCGGGAGCGATCTTTGCCGATCGAGCTCCTCACGCGGCCGCCGGCGGATGTCGCCGGACCAAACCAAATCAATCCGATGACTCTTGACGAGCACAGCTGATTCCCTCGCCCGGTGGTGTCTGACTTCACCAATTGGCGCGTGTTGGTGGTGGGTGACGCCATCCTCGACGATACGCTTCTTGGCGATTGCAGCCGCATCTCGCCGGAAGCGCCCGTCCCCGTGTTGAAGGTGACGTCATCGAGACAGGTGCTTGGCGGAGCTGCGAACACCGCCGCCAACGTCCGTCTCCCTCGGTGGGCACGCCACGTTGATTGCCATGGTCGGCGACGACGAAGGGGGCACGTGCTCGAGCTGCTGTGCCGGCCGCGCCGGCGTCGACCTGGTCCCGGTGGATCACGGCCTGCCGACGCTGCGGAAAACCCGCGTCGTCGGCCAGCATCAGCAGATTGTCCGGCTCGATTACGAGGACATCCAGGCGCCCCGCCCGGCGGTCGAGGCAGAGATTCTCGAACAGGTCGCCAGCTTCGATTGGAGACTGCGACATCGTCGTCATCTCCGATTACGCGAAAGGATTTCTGACGCCGTCGATCGCGCAGGTCGATCATCCGACTGGCGCACGAGGCGGGTCTCCAGGTGGTCGTCGACCCGCGTCCGCAGAACCGCGCCTGCTATGCCGGGTGCGATTACGTGACGCCGAACTGGAAGGAATCGCGGGCGTTGCTTGGTCTGCCAGACATGGAACCCTCGCCCGACGCCTTCGGAGCTGGTTGCGCGCTCGCTGGCGGCGGGGATGAACACGAACGTGGTGCTCACGCTCGGTGCGCACGGGATCCTGTTCCACGATCGCGACGGAGGCGAGCAGTTCTCGCTGCCGACGCTGGCGCGCGAGGTCTTCGATGTCAGCGGCGCCGGCGACACGGTGGTGGCGGCGTTCGCGCTGGCGCGCGCGCGTCGGCGCCGACCATCGAACGGCCGTGCACCTTGCGAACCGCGCCGCGAGCGTCGTGGTCGGCAAGTTCGGAACGGCGACCGTCACGCCGCAGGAGATTCTGCACGACACCGGACGCGCTGCGGCTCGTGCCTCACGGCGCGCTGTCGCAGCTGGCGATGACGCCCGCGCCAA
>ERZ1370068.7764-contig-6661_pt1 | contig 65160 bp, 71 predicted proteins | sample MGYA00561227_ERZ1370068 | MGnify/ENA primary metagenome ERZ1370068 (study PRJEB38410, sample SAMEA6850437) | metagenome | study: Metagenomic assessment of the ecological functions of the soil: analysis of the soil microbiota associated with the... | reverse complement strand
GTTACGTATTGCTCGCTTCGGCAGGTCGGCGCTCTCCGCGGCCTTGCCGTGCAGCGCCTCCACCAGACTGCCGGGCTGGAGACGATACTGCCCCTCAACCACGACGTTCTCCTCGGGTTTGAGCCCTGAATCGATCAGCGCTTGTCCCTCGCTGATCTGGGCCACGGTCACGGCGCGCATCTGCACCGCTCGATCAGGCCCGATCACATAGACATAAGAGCCATTCGGCCCCTGCTGCACCGCCGAGGACGCGATGCTGAGCCCGTTATGCCTGGTCTCGAGCAGGAGCCTCGCGTTGATGAGCTCGCCCGGCCAGAGCATATGCGCCGTGTTGGGAAAATCGGCCTTGAGCTGGATGGTGCCGGTGGTCTGCAGGATCTCATTGTTGACGAGTGCAAGTTTGCCCTCATCGAGCTTGATCTTGTCGTCATGGCTGTAGGCGAGGACCGTGAGCGGCCCCTTGGCCATTTGCTGCTGGATTTCCGGCAGGTCGGTCTCCGGCAGGGTGAAGATCACCGAGATCGGCTCGATCTGGGTGACCACGACAAGACCGTTCGGGTCCGTCGGGTGGATGATGTTGCCCTGATCGATCTGGCGCACCCCGGTGACCCCGGCGATCGGCGAGGTAAGCTTCGTGTATTCGAGCTGCACCTTGGCCGCCTCGATGAGCGCCTCGTCCGATTTGATGGCGCTTTGCAGCTGGACGACTTGTGCTTTTGGGTGTCGGCCAGCTGGATCGTGGCATCGCCCTTGGTCAGCAATTGGTTGTAGCGGTCGAGATTGGCGAGCGAATTGGTCAGTTGGGCCTGATCGCGATCGCGGGTGGCCATCATCTGATCGAGTTGTGCCTCGATAGGGACGTGGATCGATTTCGGCCAGCCTGTCGCCGACTTTCACGGTCTGTCCTTCGGTGAAGGTGATCTTGGTGATTTGCCCCTGGATCTGGCTGCGCACGACAACGGTGTTGTAGGCAATCACGGTTCCGATGCCGCGGAGATAGATCGGCACATCGCCGCTCGTGACGGTGCCGGCGACGACGGGAACGGCTGGGGGCGTTGGCGACGGCGTAGTACCCGTCTGCTGCGCGCGCTCATGGGTCAGGACGAAGACACCGGCGGCGAGGCCGGCGATCACCAGCGGAACGAGAATGGCAATTCCTCGTCTCATCTTTCTTCATCAACTCCTAGAGATACCGTTCAGCGCGCTTTCACCTGCGTCGGCTCCCTCACGTCCGCCGCCCGAATTGGTGGTGCCCGTTCCGGTGGACGACGAAGAGGAGAATGCGTTGCTCGCCGTTGTCGCGGCTGGTGCTGCCGCCGCCGACGCCGTCGAGCCGAAGGTTGTCGCGAGGGAAGACGTTGATGCCCCATCGAGGAGGTGGAGGACGAGAGGATGGACGAAACCGAGGGCGTGCCGGTCACGTCGAGAGGGGCCGGGCTGAGTCCACCGGCCCCGAGCTCGGTGGACCCCATGGGGATTCCACCCGGCCGACGGCTGCGCCGGCGGACATTCCGGTGGGCGAGGACGCCGATGCAGTGGGCGAAGCAAGATTGATGCCTGCCGTAGCAGGTCCCCGACACGGTTCCAGTGGTGCCGCCATCGAAGACGGTGGCCAATCCGGTAGGGGAGCTGGTCGTGCCCATGGTGGCCGCGCTCGGTCGCCGGCGCGCCGAACGACGCTTGTGGGACCGAGCTGCTGAAGCCTGAGCACACCGCGAGGTCGTTGGTCGAAAGCCCGGAGGGCGTCGTACCCGGCGATGTGCCTTGCGGAACGATCTCGGTGGCGCCAAGGGGGATCCGGTGGGCGCGACCGGCTGAGGCGCGCCTGATGCCAAGCGGGGAGGTCATGCCGAGCGGCGAGGGAGTGGGGGCTCCGCCGACCGTGCCGACCTGGGCGAGCGCCGGGCTCGGGGAGAGCGGCGACCGCCAGCATCGCCGCGATAATCAACCGGGCCATTTCGGCTGCTCCTGCGTCGCTCCCGCGCCGAAAGTGAACGCCTCGTTGGCTCGGGAAGTTCAGCCGAGAAGCTGGGTATCAAGGAGCAGATAAGCTTTGTCGCAGTTGCTGCGATTGGGTCGACCTTGCGCCAAATCGACGCGACCGCAAGAGACACCCGATGCGACGGAAATGAACTAACCGCGGCAACATCGGCCAAGTCGCCGAATAGGGCGCTCCCTATGTGGAGCGAGACCTTAAGGAGACAGCACTATGAAGCCATTTCTTCTCGCCATCGCCTTCATGGCCTTTGCGGCGCCCGTCATGGCAGAGCGGGGGCGGGGTCAGATCTGCAAAAGCAGGGCGGGTTCGGCCTCGAGACAGAGCGGAAGGACGTTGACCGCCCGGGTGGCGATCGTTGCCCGAGCCATTGCAATTACTATTCTTTTGGCGATCTCGGGCGCCTTCTATTGCACCCGCGTTTGCGGGCAGACTTTCTGATGCGGTCCTCGGGCTCGCTGCGCCGGAGCAACCTGTCCCGCTCCAACGGATTGGAGCGGACGGGCCGCTTGAAAATCGGAGTCATCGGCGCCGGCGCCGTCGGTTCTGCCTGTCTCCTGTCCAGCATCCTGCGCGGCATCGCGCGCGAGATTGTTGTGGTGAATCGAGACCGAAAGCGGGCAAAGGCCGTGGTGACCGATCTGCAGTATGGCGCGGCGCTCTCTTCGGTCGTCCAGATCCGCGACGGAGATCGCCCGCGTGCCGATGAGAAACACGGCAGAGCGGCCGAGATGGGTCAGCGAGGAGCGGTGCGAGGCGAAGCGCTTGCAGAGCGCGCGGGCGAGGGAGATGGATGTTGCAGCAGGCAACTCGCCAGAGCTCAAGCACGATTGGCGTGGTTGCCGGTGACGAAGTCGATCGCCGCCCACTTCGCGCTGGCGCCCATCGCGGGCAGGAGGGTGTAGCGGGCTTCGAGGTGCGGTGGCGAGCGTCACCATCGGGCCTGCCGGCAGCGACATGCGTGATATTGCCGCCGACCGTAGCGGCGTTCCAGATCTTGAACGAGGCAAGAAAGGCGCGGGCGCAGAGCTGAAACAGGGGCGCCGCGGTCCATTCGCCGGCGGCTTGAAACCATACAGCTCGGCGATGGTGCAGGTCGCGGGCAATGTCGAGACCGGTGTTGAAGCGGCAAGCGAAGGCCAGCGCAGCGAAGCGGAGGTCGATGAGGTGTCGGTCGCGATCTGCGGCGTGGAGAACAGCCAGGTGCCCCCGGCGAGCCGGGCGCAGCCGTCGCGCCACTTGACGACCTCGTCGGCGGAGCGAGGCTGCTTTCACTTCTCTGATGGTGTTCAGATTCACCTTGCAGCGAAACCGGCCGGCTGCAATCCCATGCAGCGCGGGCGTCGGCATCCTCCCCAGCGTTTCCTCGAAAGCATTCTAGCTGCATTTTCGCGCCGGGCGTCAATGCTATAAGACCTGGCCTCAGGGCCTAAACCGTCGAGACCTGCGAGTTGTGGACCGAAGCGATGAGTGCCGGCGATCCAAGCGTCATTCCGAGCGCGCTCGACTGGCTGGAAGAGGGCCGCCGCGTGGCCCTTGCCACCGTCATTCAGACCTGGGGCTCGGCGCCACGGCCCGTCGGCAGCCAGCTAGCGGTTGACGGAGGAGGGAATTTCCTCGGCTCGGTTTCGGGTGGCTGCGTGAGGGGAAGTGATCGCCGAGGCGGCGGACGTGCTTCTCTCGGCTAAGCCAAAGACGCTCGAATTCGGCGTCGAGGACGGCACCGCCTGGAAGGCCGGGCTCGCCTGCGGCGGCACCATCCGCATCTTCGTCGAGCCGTTGGAAGGAGGCTCCCTGCAAGGGGACAAGCGTGCTGCATCAGCTCGGCGGCGACATCGAAGCCCGCCGCAAGGTGGCGCTGGTGACCGAGCTTGCGACCGGGCAACGGCGGCTTGCGCATGCGCCGGGCGATCTCGAGAAGATTTGGCGCCGGCTCCTTGCCGAGGCGTTCCGCCACGATCGAAGCATCGCGTTGCCGGGAAGCAACGGCGAAATCTTCATCAACGTCTTCGCTCCGACCACGCGCCTCGTCATCGTCGGCGCCGTTCATGTGGCGCAAGCGTTGGTTCCCATGGCCCGCGCGCTTGGTTACGAGGTTTTGATCGTCGACCCGCGCGCTGCCTTCGCCACGCAGGAGCGCTTCGGCGATGTCAGGATCGTGCACGATTGGCCTGACGAGGCGCTGCCGGCGGCGGGCCTCGACGCCGCGACGGCGGTGGTGGCGCTGAGCCACGACGCGAAACTCGACGATGCGGCGCTCATCTCCGCGCTTGGTTCCGACGCCTTCTATCTCGGCGCGCTGGGGAGCCGGAAGACCCATGCCGGCCGGGTGGAGCGGCTCGCGCAGGCGGGGATCGCCGCCGCCGCCATCGCCCGCATTCATGCCCCGATCGGGCTCGATATCGGCGCGCAAGGCGCTGCGGAGATCGCTCTTTCCATCATCGCCCAGATCGCTGCCGTGGCGCGGGGCAAAGATGGAGCGCGTCCATGAGGATCGCGGGGCTCGTGCTTGCGGGCGGCCGCTCCTCGCGCATGGCACCGCGCAACAAACTTCTTGAGCCGGTCGGCGGCGAGCCGATGGTCCATTGCGTTGCCGCCGTCGCGCTTGCCGGCGGCGCGATGCCGGTCATCGTGGTGACCGGGCACGAAGCTCCTACCGTCGCTGCCGCGCTACGCGGGCTGAACGTCACCATCGTTGCCAACCCTGATTACGCCGAAGGCCTCAGCACCTCGCTGCGGGAAGGCTTGCGCGCCTTGCCGGCGGGCATCGACGGCGCGCTGATCCTGCTTGGCGACATGCCGGAGGTCGAAGCTTCAGTGCTCGGCGCCTTGATGGCGGCCTTCACCGGCACGAACGCGATCTGCGTACCCGCGCGCCACGGGCGGCGCGGCAACCTGGTGCTGTGGGGAGCGCCTACTTCGCCGAGATGATGGAATTGACCGGTGACAGCGGCGCTAAGCTTCTGATGGCGCGGCATGAAGCGCAGCTCATCGAGGTCGAGGTCATGACAGACAGCATCTTCGAAGATGTCGACGCGCCGGAGGACCTCGCGCGCCTCAAGCGGTCGGGCGCGACGAGCTAGCCTCAGTCACCGCCGAGCACATTCGGCTGCGACCCAGCAGCCGACACCACCGTGCCGAGTTGCTTGACCACCATGTTGGTCGCTTGCGGCGAGGGCCTGACCAGCTCGTATTTGCGAACTTGCGCGGTCTTGACTCTTCGCCGAGACGCCGCTCACCAGCAGGTCGGCGCCGTGCGTCGTGCCCGTCGTCGCCACGGTCACGCCCGCCCCGCCGTCGAACGGCGTGAAGCTCGCCATCTCGCCAAAGCCGACGGAGCGCCTCGAGCTTACGATGATGTTGTCGGCGGTCGATCCGTCGACTGGCAAAGCCGCGACGCTGACGCCGCCACGCGCCGCTGAATCGAACGCCTCGGAAGCGCGCAAGCTCGGTCTCGAACGCATACTTGCCGTCGGCCGCTTTAGCGGGCGGCGGCACGGAACCCCGGGAGGCCAGGTTTCGGCTTAAATCGGCCTCTCAATTCAGCGACGGTCGCATGTACGCTCGGCTGGAGTTGTGCAATGCTTAGGCCCACTGAATGAGGGTTGGCGGCCGTCGCTGCCGCATTGGGCTCCAAGGGGGTCGTTCCCCGGCGATAGGATTGGTCGTGGCTTTCTTGCGTCTGTGGTGGCCACAGCAAACGGAACCGGCCGGCGGGAATACTGCCCTGTGGAGGCGAGCCCTTCGCGTCTCCATCAGCGTCATCGTGCTTCCAGCCTTGTGCATGGCCATCATCTTCACGCTGGTGAAGGTGATCGCCCAAAGCGACCGGTGGGACCTGCCGAGCGGGCGCTTGCTCGACACGATCCTGTCCTCCCGCCAGTTCGGACATTCGAACCGGGAAGGCGTCGATGTCGAGCACATGATCTGCCCGACGCGGCTCAGCGCAGGCGAGTTTCCGCAAGTTCTGAAAGACGCCGTCGTCGCCAGCGAAGACGAGCGCTTCTTTTCGCATGGCGCGATCGACCACCCGGCCACGCTGCGAGCCGCCTGGCATTTTCTCTCGGCGACCGGCAAGGCGGCAGCACGATCACGCAGCAGCTTGCCCGCTCGATTCTGCTCGAAGAAGGAGGAGAGCCTCGAGCGCAAGCTCATGGAGGCGGTCCTGGCAATCAGGATCTATGCGCGTCTGTCGCGGAGCGAAATTCTCAACCGCTACATGAATGTCGTGCCGCACGCGCGGAACATGTACGGCTTCGACGACCCGGCGCGTTACTATTTCGGCGTCGGCGTGCAGGATCTGACCCTTCCCGAGGCGGCGCTGCTGGTCGGCATGCTGCCCGAGCCGAACAATCGCGATCCGCTGAAGAACCCCTCTGCCGCCTTGAGAGTGCGGTGAGCGTGCTTGCAGCGCATGCTTGCCGACAAGAAAATCACGCTTCCCAGGCGGCGCGGGCCGAGGACGAGCTGAAGCGCCGCATCGAGGAATGGCAGACTTCGCCGCGGAAACGAGACTTATGTGCGGCTCGAGTACCGGCCTTACCGCGATCTCGCGTTGCGGGAAGCGAGCGCCAACGGGATCAAATTGCCGGAAGACTACCGGCTGATCGTGTTCATCGATCCTGAGTTCCAGCAAACTCTGCAGACGCAGATCTGCTCGATCAGCGGCGCGTATCAGGGTGCCGGATTTTTCATGCGTCCTTCTGGGAGGCGCTGGCGCTCACCGGGTCCTGCACCTACACGGGCGAATGGAACCGCGCCACGGACATCGCGCGCTCGATCGGATCGACCGGAAAGCTCTTCCCGCTGATCGGCGTGCACGAAGCTGGCTTGAGCCTGAACGAACGCTTCTCGACTTGGCCACTCCGGCGGTCGAGCTGGCCCGCCGAGCCCAATCCGCTGTGCCGGCAGCGGGCAAAGGTCAGCCTCGAGTTTGCGCTCGCCCAGTCCTGCAATCGGCCGTGGACCGAAGCTGCGATGCTGCTCGGACCGAGAGTGACCGAGATCGTCAAGAGGTTCGGCATCGCGCCGCCGAATGCGCCGTCGCTCGTGCCGATTGGCGGCGTGCAGACCTCTCCGATGAAGCTGGCGCAAGCCTACGCTGCGCTCGAGAACGACGGCATGCTGCCGCAAGTCCGCTTCCTGATTGCGGCGATCGGGCCACGCGGCAATATCCTGGGCGTGCCTGCGGCGAAGGACGGACCGCGGGTCATGTCTTCGGCAGCCGCGTCTTCCGTCCTTCAAGCCTTGCGCGGTCCGGTCAAGAGAGGCACGGCGCGCGCCGCGAACTCGACCCACGCCCTCGTCTACGGCAAGACCGGAACCTCGTCCCGCAACGAGGACGCCCTGTTCGTCGGCCTCACGCAGGACTTTGTCGGCAGCATTTGGCTCGGCTACGACCGGCCCGCGCCGATGCCTGGCATTCACGGCGGCGGCACGCCGGCAAAGGCCTTCTCGAAGCTGACTGACTTCTATTACGTCAGGCTCGCGCAAGCACGCTTCGCTGAGAGCGACGAGGAGCGAGGGCGCGCCGCGTGGGGCCGATTGAAGACCTTCGCGGCAAGGCAACCTGGGATCATCGCGATGACAGCGCTCGGCTCTTTGGTGATGTTGTGCTTCCTGCTGCCGGCTTTGTTCCGCCGGAGAGAGCTGCCCGCGAGCGCGCCGTCTCCCGAACCGCCGCAAGGCGATCGCGACCTTCAACCTCAGCCCTATCAGCAACCGCCCCAACAGTCGGCGTGAGTGGCTGCCGGTTCAGGCGGCGGAGATGAGGGCGAGCAGGCCCTTGAGCAGGGCTTCGGGCGTCGGCGGGCAGCCAGGGATGTGCAGGTCGACGGGGACGACCTTCGACACGCCGCCTTCGACCGCGTAGCTGCCGGCGAAAATGCCGCCGTCGGCGGCGCAATTGCCGACCGCCACCACCCATTTCGGGTCCGGCGTCGCGGCGTACGTCCGCTCAAGCGCCTCGCGCATGTTCTTGGTGACCGGGCCGGTCACCAGCAGCACATCGGCATGGCGGGGAGAGGCGACGAAGCGCAAGCCGAAGCGCTCGAGATCGTAGAAGGCGTTGTTCAGCGCATGGATCTCGAGCTCGCAGGCATTGCAGGACCCGGCGTCGACCTCGCGAATGGCGAGGCTCCGGCCAAGCTTCCGCCGCGCGGCGCGATCGAGATTTGCCGCAAGCTCGGCCAAGGCCACGTCGTCGGGCTTCGGCGCCGGCTCGGTCAGGCGGCCGCGGGCCACATTCTTGAAGATGAGTCTGCGCATGTTCGCCTCCTAGAGGTCGTGGCCCGAATAGGAGCAGTTGAACGATTTGTTGCAGAGCGGGAAGTCGGCGACGATGTTGCCCTCGATGGCGACCTCCAAGCAGCGGCCATTGGAACCATGACGCATCGCGCATGTGACAGCGCTCGATCAGCCCGTCCTCGCCGATGCGCACGTAGATCGAGCACGTCGCCGCGGAACGCCTCGACCAGCGCCAGCCCTCTCTCACGCCGCCGGACTTGGCGCGGTCGGTATGTATGCGGCCCTCGGGCAGGCGTTCGAGAATCTGATCGATGAGCCGGAGGCTCTGCTCGACCTCGCGGATGCGGATCCACACCCGCGCATTGACGTCGCCGTCGTCGCGCACCGGCGCCTCGAATTCGAGTTGGTCATAAGGCGCGTAGCCGACCGCCTTGCGCGCATCGAAGGCGCGCCCCGAGGCGCGTCCGACATAGCCGCCGGCGCCGAAGGCGCGGGCGAGCGTCGGGGCGAGATAGCCTGTGGTGACGGTGCGGTCCTGGAGGGACGCGGTGTTGTCGTAGATCTCGACCACGCCCGGGAAGCTCGAGCGCACCGTCTCGAGCAGCGCGCGGAGAGCCTCGATGCCACCTTCGCCGAGGTCGTCGGTCACGCCGCCAGGCACGATGCGGTCCATCATCAGCCTGTGCCCGAAACAAGCTTGCGCCGCGCGTAAGGTGCGCTCGCGCAAGCACGCCGCATTCGGCGAAGGCCAGCGAGAAGGAGGCATCGTTGCAGATGGCGCCGATGTCGCCGAAATGATTGGCGAGGCGCTCAAGCTCGGCCATCAGCGCGCGGAGCCACACGGCGCGCGCCGGAACATCGATCTGAAGCGCGGATTCGACCGCTTGCGCGAAGGCGAGCGCGTAAGCCACGGTGCTGTCGCCCGAGGTGCGGCCGGCGAGCTTCGCGCCCTTGTCGAGCGTGGCGCCGGTCATCAGCGACTCGGTGCCCTTGTGCACATAACCGAGCCGCTCTTCGAGCCGCACCACCGCCTCGCCGTTGGCGGTGAAGCGGAAATGCCCTGGCTCGATGATGCCGGCATGGACCGGGCCGACCGGGATCTGGTGCAGATCCTCTCCCTCAACGGGCAGGAAGGCGTAGGGGTAGGCTTCGATTGCACGCTTTCGCCGCTTGCCGAGCGGATGGGTCACGCCCCAGAAACCGAGATCGAGCCAATGTCTCGTATCTGTGGCGCCTGTGGGTTTGTAGCCATAAAGGTCGGCGATGGTGCGCTCGAGCCTGATCGCCGCCGGGTGATGCACGCCGACCGAGGGAAACTCTGCCGTCGGGGCAGGGAAGGGTGAACACCGCGATCGCGCCCGACAGCTCCTCGAGCAGGGCAAGATGAACTGCGTCCTTATCGCCCCACAGCCCAAGCAGCGTGGCGGTCGCCTCGACGAGCTCCCGCACGGCAAGCTGCCAGCCGTCGCCGCCGACGATGGCGCGCGGGAAAGGACGGTGGCTTTCCGCTTTGCGGCCGGTCTTGGCGATGTCGGTGAGTGACGCCATTGCCTTGCCTATCCGAGCAGCTTCGCCACGGCCTGGAGCCAGGCGACAAGCGATGCGGGCAGATAGACGCCCGCGATGAGGACGAGCCCGAGATGGAGGATCATCGGGACATAAGAACATTTCACCTTGTGGTTCGGTCCCTTCGGTTCGCCGAAGGCGATGCGGTTCAATTGCAGGAACAATGCGCCGATGGCGATGAGTAGCCCGAGCACCAGGGGAAGCGCGAGAAGAGGCTGCTTAGCCAGGGTGGCGCTCACTATCAGGAACTCGCTGGTAAAGATGCCGAGCGGCGGCAGGCCGGCGATGGCCGCAACACCGATCACGAGACCCCAGCCGATGAGCGGATTGGTCGAGGTGAGGCCACCCATGTCGGCGATCTTCTGCGTGCCCTTGACCTGCGAGATATCGCCGACGGCGAAGAAGATGCCCGACTTGGTCAGCGAGTGCAGCGCCATGTGCAGCAGCCCGGCGAAATTCGCGATCGGTCCGCCGAGCCCGAAGGCGAAGGTGATGAGGCCCATATGCTCGATCGAGGAATAGGCGAACAGGCGTTTGATGTCGCGCCGCCGATACAGCATGAAGGCGCCGAACAGGAGCGAGACGAGCCCCATGCCGATCATCAGCGGCCCCGGAGCAAGCGCCTCCGGATTTCCGGCGAGCAGCATCTTGCAGCGGAGCAGCGCGTAGAGCGCGACGTTGAGCAGTAGCCCTGAGAGCACCGCAGTGATCGGCGTTGGACCTTCGGCATGGGCGTCGGGCAGCCAGGCATGCAGGGGAAAGAGACCGATCTTGGTGCCATAGCCGAGCAGCAGGAAGACGAAGGCGAGGTTGAGCATCGCCGGCTCGAGCGAAGCGGCGTGGGCGACGAGGTCGGTCCACACCATGGCGTTGAGGCCGGCGCCCATCACCGGCTCCGCCGCCATGTACACGAGGATGGTGCCGAACAGGGCGAGCGCGATGCCGACGCTGGCGAGAATGAAATATTTCCACGCCGCCTCGATCGCAGCGTGGGTGCGGTAGATGCCGACCATGACCACGGTGGTGAGCGTGGCAAGCTCGATCGCCACCCACATCACACCGATATTGTTGCTGAGGAGCGCAAGCACGAAGCAGAGCGTCAGCGCCTGATAGAGCGCGTGGTAGAGCTTGAGGAAGGCCGGCGTCACCCTGCCGGTTTCGAGCTCGTACTCGACATAGGTCGCGCTGAACACGCTGGTGGTGAAGGCGACAAAGGTGATGAGCACCACGAAGATGGTGTTGAACTCATCGACCAGCACATAGGCCCCGGGGGCAGGGCGCTCGACCCACAGCAGCGACAAGCCGGCGAGGAAGGTCAGGAAGGACGCGCCGGCATTGACGTAAGCGCTGAGCTTTGAGCCCGGCATCAGCGAGATCACCGCCGCGGCTAGCGCCGGAATAACGAAAGAGGAAGGTCACGGGCCCGAAGCTCATCCGTGCTCACCCCGGTAGCGGTCTAGCGCCGCGATATCGACCGTGTCGAAACGCTCGCGGATGCGGAACAGGAAAATGCCGATGACGATGAAGGCGATCAGGATGGAGAAGGCGACGCTGATCTCGACCACGAGCGGCATGCCCTTGGCGCCGGTGGCGGCAAGCACGAGCCCGTTCTCCAGCGACATGAAGCCGACCACCTGACTCACGGCGTTCCGGCGCGTCACCATCATCAGCAGGCCGAGCAGCACCACCGAGAGCGCAAATGCGAGGTCCTCGCGGGCGAGCAGATCGGCGCCTTCGGTGGCGCGGAGCGTCACCACCATGGCAAGCGCCACCAGCCCCATGCCGAGCAGCATGGTGAGGCCGATGCCGCCTACGGTCTCGATCTCACGCTGGATGCCGAGCTTCACGATCATGCGGTGAAGCGCCACGGGTATGACGATCGCCTTGAACAGCAGCGCGATCGCCGCGGTGATATAGAGCTGCGGCGCGTCCTGGATGTAGGCCTGCCAGGCGACGGACAGCGCCAGCACCACGGCATGCAGCGCATAGACGTTGAGCAGCGCGTAGAGCCGGTCCTGGTAGAGCAGCATGAAGCTCACCAGCACCAGCGAGCCTGCAAGGAGATGCGCGATGTCGAAGTTGAGCCCCTGCATCTAGAGACTCCGCGACACGAAGAGGAGGAGCGTGGCGAGCAGCGCGAGCATCAGCGCGACGCCCATGAATTCAGGCACGCGGAACACGCGCATCTTGGCGATGGAGGTCTCGAACACCGCGAGCAGGAAGCCGCCGGCGGCGAGCTTGGCGATATAGGCGACGACGCCGATAAGCATCGCCTTTGTCCCTGCGTCGGGGCCGGCGATGCCCCAGGGTACGAACAGGCAGGCGATCAGCGAGACATAGAGAAGAAGCTTCAGCTGCGCCGACAGGTCGATCAGCGCAAGATGCCGCCCGGAATATTCGAGCACCATCGCCTCATGCACCATGGTGAGTTCGAGATGCGTAGCAGGGTTGTCGACCGGAATGCGCGCGTTCTCGGCGATGGCAACGATGATCAGCGCGATCAGCGCGAGGCCGAGCGAGAATCGCAAGCCAGCCTCGCCAGAGGCCAGGTACTCCGCCATGGTAGAGAGCTGGGTGGAGCCCGCGGCGAGCGCCAGCGTGAACACGATCATCAGCATCGCCGGCTCGGCGAGCGAGGCGATCATCACCTCGCGGCTCGAGCCGATGCCGCCGAAGCTCGTGCCGACGTCGAGGCCGGCGAGGGCGAGGAAGAAGCGCGCGAGCCCGAGCAGCGCGATGATGGCGATGAGGTCCGCAGACCAGGAGAACATCAAGCCTGTGGCGAAGGTCGGCACCAGCGCCGCGGCGACCCAGGTCGCGGCGAAGATGAGATAGGGGATGGCGCGGAACAGCCACGAGGCGCTTGCCGCCAGCACCACGTCCTTGCGCAGGAGCCTGATGATGTCGCGGTAAGGCTGGATGAGGGGCGGACCCTGGCGGCGCAGCAGCCGCGCCTTGACCTTGCGCACGAAGCCGACGAGGAGCGGCGACAGAGCGAGCACCAGGAGCATCTGCACGGCCTGCACCGCGAGCGTTGCGATCATGGCCACACCGCAAGCACGAGAAGGAGGCCGACGAGCGAGACAAAGACGAAGCCGAGATAGTGGCGGATGCTGAGATACTGCAGAATGTTCAGCCGGTCCGCGACGTAGGCGACGGCCTTGGCGATCGGCTCATAGAGCGTGTCCCAGATCGACGTCGGTCAGGCTGCACCACGAGGCGCGCCGGCCGTCGCGTCGCCGGGCGGCGGCATCTCGACCTGCTCGCTGGCGCGGAAGACGAGCGTGCCGAACACGCGGCGGATCGGCTGGGCGAAGCTCGAGGCGGTGTATTGCGTCTGCGTGCTCGGATCGGGATAGCCGCAATCCCAGGCCGGCCCGCGCCGCATCCGGTCCGATGCCAAGCGATGGATGGCGAGCGCGCGGCGGCAGCGCCGGAGAACACCATGAACAGGAACACGAGGAGGCCGTTATAGGAGCTGCGGCCCTCGGCGATGGGAACGATGGAGAGATAGGGCACGCCCTTCTGCAGCGGCATGCTGTCGCCGACCATTGACGTGGCGACAGGGGCGAGCGCATCGATGAAGTAGCCGGGAAGGATGCCGGCAAGCAGACAGAGTGCGGCGAGCGCGAACATCGAGGTAAGCGAGAAGGCATCGGCCTCATGCGCGCGTGCTGGCGGCTTCGGTGCGCGGCCGGCCGAGAAAGGTGATGCCGAAGGCCTTGACGAAGCAGGCCGCGGCGAGTGCCGCCGACAGCGCAAGCAGCGCGCCGACCGCCGGGATGAGGAATTTCAGGCCCCATGCAGGGATCTGCGGGCTCTGCAGAATGGCTTGGAAGGTCAGCCATTCGGAGACGAAGCCGTTGAGCGGCGGCAGCGCCGAGATGGCGACGCAGCCGACCAGGAAGGTGAAGGCGGTGAGCGGCATGCGGTGAATGAGGCCGCCGAGATGCTCCATGTTGCGCTCGCCGGTGGCGGTGAGCACGGCGCCGGCGCCGAGGAACAGGAGGTTCTTGAACAGCGAGTGGTTGAGCACATGCAGCAGCGCCGCGGTGAAGGCGAGCGCCGCCGCCCAGCCAAGGCCGTAGACCTGAAATCCAAGCGCAAGCCCAAGGCCGATGAAGATGATGCCGATGTTCTCCACCGTGTGATAGGCGAGCAGCCGCTTCAGATCGTGCTGCATCAGCGCGTAGAGCACGCCCATGACGCAGGTGATGCCGGCGAGCGCGAGCACCACCATGCTCCACCACCAGGCGGGATCGCCCAGCGAGGTCGAACACGATGCGGACGAAGGCGTAGACCGCGACCTTGGTCATGACGCCGCTCAACAGGCCGGAGACGTGGCTCGGCGCCGCCGGGTGGGCGAGCGGCAGCCAGGCATGCAGCGGCACGAGGCCAGCCTTGGAGCCGGTGCCGACCAGGACGAGGATGAGCACGAGCGCGACGAGGGCTGGAGCGGATGGCTGGCGCGGATCGCGTCGAAGGCGTAGGCGCCGTCGGGCCCGGCAAGCAGGCCGAAGGCGAGCAGCAAGCGCGAGCGTGCCGAAGCTCGCCATCACCAGATAGACATAGCCCGCGCGCAAGTTCTCGCGCGACGTGGTCGTGCGCCATCACCAGCGCCCAGGACGAGAGCGACATGAACTCCCAGGAGAAGAGGAAGGTGAAGGCGTCGTCGGCGATGACGACGAGGTTCATGGCGGCGAGGAACAGCGGGTAGAACGGCAGCACGCGCCGCGGCGCCGTCTCGTGGCGGCCGAAGCCGAGCGCATAAAGGCTGGCGGCGGCGCCGCCGAGATTGACCACCACGAGAAAGAAGGCCGAGAGCGCATCCAGCCGAAAATGGGCGCCGAGCCAGGGAAGCCCGATTGGCAGGATCAAAGTCTCGGGCGGGGCTTGGCCAAGCAGAGCGCTCAAGCCCACCACAAGACCAATGCCGCAAAGAGCGAGCGATCCTCCGTAGATCAGGATGCGGCCGAGGGCTGTGCCATGGAGCAGAAGCGACAGTGCGGAAACGATGAGAAGGATGGCGACAGCGGCGAGAACGACGGTGAGCGCCATCGCCTAACTTCGCCTCTAAGCCGGCTTGGCTGCCGGCAGTATCAAGGTCCCCGCCCAATGTCATGAGCCTGTCGACATTCCCCACGGATCACCTGCCGCTCGCCTTCATACACTCATTGGCCAAGCAAGAATCAAGCTATTTCAGCGTGTTCGCTGGTCAACTGCGAGGAAATCCGCGGAGAGACCCGTATTTGCGCAGCAATTTGTGACGGCCTCTTCTAGCAAGATCGAAAAATGATGTCATGGAGTTCGGTCAAGCAAAATCCCGCTTTTCAAGCCTGACCTGGAGGTGCAAGACGAACGCGTTCCCGCTTGCAACCAAAAATAGACTTCGCGAAGGGAGGAGGAGTTGATGGCTCGCGTCACTTGCTCGCTTCAATTCGTTCTGGTTCTTGCGGCGGCGCTCCTCACGCTGTCCGCGGCGAGAGCGGAGACGGGCGCGCTCAACGACCCCGTCGCCTATTGCCAGGCGGCCGGCACCCTCGATGCCCCCGACGCCAAATTTAAGTGCCCGGCGGTGCCTGATTGGATGGTGAAGAAAGCCTACCCGCCGGAGGCGATCGAGGCGCAGAAAGACGCCGGAATGGATCCGAAAAGGTCGATCGTCTGGCGCTGCGCTTCCGGCACGGTGCTGATATGCGTGCAAGGCAACGCCCCACAATGCGGCAAGGCGAGCACGAGCAAGACTCCCACCAAGGCGATGCAGGATTATTGCGCATCGACGCCGAACGCCGAGGTCATTCCGCTCTACGTGATCGGGCACGAGAATCCGATGATCTATGACTGGGGCTGCCGCGGCAAAGAGCCCACCATCAAAAGCCAGGTCTTCAATGTGGACGCGCAAGGCTATCCCGCCGAGCTCTGGCAGACCGTGACGCATTGATCGCACGACAAAGGAGAGAGTGATGCGCAAGCTCCTGCTGATACTCACTACCACTCAGCCTTCTGCTTGCATCCGCACGCGCCGAGCCGACCATCATCGGCGAGCGCGACGGAAAGGATGTCGTCACCGTCCGCCCGGGCGAGGCGACCCAGTCGAAACAGGGCCTGCCGAATTTTGTCGGCATCTCGGGCGCGACCGCCGGAGCCAAGCACCTCAGCCTGCTGAAGGTCGTCATTCCGCCGGGCGGTTCGGCTGAGGCGCACGTGCACAAGGGCTATGAGTTCGGCAATCTATCTGATACAGGGGCGCGTCGAGACCCGCTATGGCGAAGGGCTGAAGAAAAGCGTGGTGAATGTCGCCGGAGACTTCCTGTTCATCCCGCCGGACGTGCCCCACCAACCCTTCAATCTCAGCGACACCGAGCCAGCCATCGCCATCGTGACGCGCAACGATCCGAACGAGCAGGAGCACGTGGTGATCTATCCAAAGGACGCAAAGGATTAGTTCCAGCAGACATTCGGGTGCCGTGTCACCCTGTCCACCGATCCGGTTACCAAAGCTAGAAGAATCGCGGCTTCTTTCCGCGGGTCAACTTGTAGAACTAAGGCGCCCACCGGACCGTGCACGTCGGTTTTGGCGCTGGTTGGAAAGTTCGCATCAGTGTTTTGGGGAGGGTGGACATGAAACGCGTCAGTTGTGTTCTCATTGCCTTGGCCGCGTCGGTCATGGTCATAGCATCGGTGTCGGGCGCCTTCGCCCGCGCGCTCATCGCCATTCCCTTGCAGGGTCAAAGCGCGCAGCAGCAAGAGAACGACCGTTCCGCTTGCGCCGACTTATGCGGTAGCGGTGAGCGGTTATAGCCCATCTGGACTGCCGATGATCGTCCGTGCGGGTCCGCCCGGCGTCATCTCTGGACCCGTGCCCACGGCCCCGATCATGGTGCAGACAGATCAGGGTCCTGTGGTGACATCGTCGGCACCGCCCGCCGGGCCTGATCGGCGGCATCATCAACAATCGGCAGCTTGCCGCGCTCGACGTGCTCTATGCCAATTATCTCGCCGCCGGTGCGGCCTGCCTTACGGCGCGCGGCTACCAAGTCCAGATGAACGTCCCCGGGCAACAAGGAGAGCGCAATGCGAAACTTGATTCTGGGGCCAGTGGCCCTGATTGCCGGCCTCTGCGCCCTTCCTGTCGCTGCCGCCACCGGAGCGCTCGCCGCCGCGAGCGGCTCCTACATCTGCGCCATCGGCGACGTCTATGAGTGCGAAGCGGTGAACGGCTGCAAGCGCGTGTCCACCGACGCCATCAACCTCTCAGAATTCATCATCGTCGATGTCGACAAGAAGCAATTGACCGAAGCCGCCATTGGCGAGAACGGCGACACTGAGGACATCGAGGGCCTGAGCTCGAACGACAAGAACATCTTCCCTCTACGGCACGCAGGACCAGGAAACCTGGAACGCGACGATATCGCTCGAGAACGGCGCGCTCACCGGCGGCATCTCGAGCGGCACTTCGTCCTTCGCGCTGTTCGGCAACTGCACGAAGAAGTCAGCGCTTCAAAGTGACGCTCACCCCGGCGAAAGCCGGGGTCCAGTCTTTTTGGCGCGTGCCGCGCCACTGGATCTCCGGCTTGCGCCGGAATGACGATGACCAGGCGAGTTTCGGCTTCAGGCCTGGTTTTGGCCGGCGGGAAGATCGTCTTCCAGTCGTTCTTCATGTTGGCGATGGTCCAGCCTTTGCCGGTCGCCTCGTCCATCAGCGCCTGGGAGAAGGTTCCGACCTTTGAGTCGGGCAGGCACGCCCGCAGGGCCGTAGGCATATTCGCGCTCCGCGTCGGTATGATAGACGAGGCCCATGAAGCGCAGAGGCGTCGCCGGCAGGCGGTCCATTCCAGCATCTCCTTGTCGCCGTCGGAATTGCCGAAGGCGAAGATCGGGCGCCGTCCGATGAAATGATTGATGCCTTCCGGCTTTCCCGGCCCGTCATCGACGAAGCAGACCTTCGGCATCTTGATCAGCACCGGGCTCGCGTCCCACATCTGATACTTGCGTGACGCCGGCGGAGCCGATCACCTGCTCGGGCGGAATGCCGTAGGTCTTGTCGGCGAAGTTGCGCATGAACTCGACGCCGCCGCCCGAGACGATGAAGGTCTTGAAGCCGTTGGCGCGGAGGTAGTCGAGCAGCTCGAGCATCGGCTGATAGACGAGGTCGGTGTAGAGCACCTTGAAGCGCGGATGCTTGGCGGCGGCGAGCCAGTCCTTGACCGTCTTTGTCGAAATCCGTCGGTGGTCATGCCGGAATGGGTGGCTGCCAAGATCTCGACCATGCCCTTCTCGCCCGAGGCCGCGAGCCGCCTTGAGGTCGCCTGCAGGATCGAGGCTTGAACGGCTCCTTGCGTCTTCCATTCCGGATGCTGGTTTGCAGTTGCCTTCACGCGCGTCGATGGCGAAGACGAACTGGATTGTAGAGCGGCTGCTCGATCCCACAGCGTGCCGTCATTGTCGAAGGTGGCGATGCGCTCTGCCGGCTTCACATAGTCCGAGCCACCTTCCTTGGTCACGGCCGCGCGACGAAGTCGAGAATCGACTTCTTACGGTCGGCCCGTCGTTCCACGAGGGCAGGGGGTCGGCAGCGGCCGCCAGCGCGTTGGAGGGGACAAGACTTGCCAGTCCGAGAGCGAGCAGGAGCCGCAAAGAAACGTCCGGCGACTGAACCTGTTCAGCATCGAGACCTCCTTGCTGCCGCGACCGACAGGGCGAGCCAAATCGACCAGCGTCGGCTCCCGTGAGACCATCTCCAGGTCGAACGAGCGGGCACCTCTCACGAGGCGCCCGCTCGTGCTTTGCGTCTCAGTCGCCGGGATGTCCCTTGGCGACTGCGGCCTCGACCTGCTCCTTCACGGCCTGAAGGTTGAACGATGCTCCCTTCTGCATCGGCGGGATACTCGATGGCTGTCTGCGCCAGTTCGCCGACCTTCTGCTGGACGTAGACGAACCGCCAGAATTCGCGCGCATAGAAGTCGTTCATGTAGGCCGGCGAGACCGTTCAGCAGGTTCGGAGATCGACGGCGCGCGCTCGAACGGGATCCTGCCTGATGTTCACCAGGATCGGCATGTTCGATCGAAACCTTCGGCCCCGGCCAGCCCTCGGGCTGGTCGATGAAGCTGGTACTTGAAGTCATCGAGGCGCAGGGCGCCGAGGTTGGATCCGGCGAAGTACCAGATCTCGTGGCGCTTCGACGGTCCCTTGCCGGTGAGCAAGTCCATCTGGTTGTAGCCGTCGAGATGCGCTCTTGTAGGTCGTGATCGCCGAGCTGCTTGCCGGCCTTCAGCTCGTCGGCGATGTTCGGGTTGCCGGCCGCAGCGACGAAGGTCGGGAACCAGTCGAGGCCGGAGAACGATGCCGTTCTCGACCGTGCCCGGCGTGACCTTGCCGGGCCAGCGGATGATCGCACGGCACGCGGAAGCCGCCCTCATAGACGGTGCCCTTGGTGCCCTGGAACGGCGTCATGCCGCCGTCCGGCCAAGTGAACACCTCGGCGCCGTTGTCGGTGGTGAAGACGACGATGGTGTTGTCGGCCATGCCGATATCGTCGAGGTGCTTCAAGCAGCGCGCCGACCGAGTCGTCGAGCTGCGCCATGCCGGCTTCTTCCAGGCCGTAGTTGGTCTCTGCTGTTCATCATCGCCTTGTACTTCTCGGAGAGGAACGTCCAGACGTGCATGCGCGTGGTGTTGTGCCAGAGGAAGAACGGCTTGCCGGCCTCCTTGGCCTTGTTCATGAAGTCGATCGAGTCTTGACCAGCACCTCGTCGAACGTGGTCATGTCGTATTTGGCCTTCTGCAACGCCCTCGCTGCATGTTCGGGACGTTGCGCCATGTCGGGCACGGCGCCAGCGGGCCTTCGTCGACGATCTTCTGCTTGCCGACCTTGCCCCAGCGCGGCATCGACGGTCGGATCGTCCGTGTCGGTCGCCCAGCAATGGACGAGGTTGCGCGGGCCGTACTGCGTTACGGATCGCCGGGTCCGTCGGGATACGAGTACCAGTACGGGATCCGACATGGCGTCGAGGTGGTACAGGTAGCCGAAGAACTCATCGAAGCCGTGCACGCGTCGGCAGGATACTTGTTCAGGTCGCCGAGATGGTTCTTGCCGAACTGGCCGGTGGCGTAGCCCATGCGCTTTGAGCGCCGTGGCGATGGTGCAGCGCTTGCGCCGGCATGCCGACGTCGGCGCCGGCCTGGCCGACGGTGGTCAGTCCGGTGCGGATCGGCAATCTCGCCGGTGATGAAGTTGGCGCGGCCCGCCGTGCAGCTCGCCTCGGCGTAGTAGTCGGTGAACCGCATGCCTTCCGACGCGAGCTTGTCGAGGTTCGGCGTCTTGCCGGACATGATGCCCTGATGGTAGGCGCCGATGTTGAACCAGCCGACATCGTCACCCATGATGAAGAGGATATTCGGCCGTTGCTGCTGCGTGGGCTTGAGCGTTGGCCGGCTCCGCTCCAGCAACCGACAACAATGCGATCGCGATCAAGAGCATCGCGCCGCAGATCGAATGTGAGCGTCCTCCACCATACTTGACGAGGTGCCTCAGAGTTCGTGGTCGTCTTGTTACTCATGACGTTTCCTCCTCCTCTTTCGGTCTTGAATCTTGGCGTGGCCGGCATGGTATTCGGCGGGAAAACAGCTGTAATCCGGAAAGATGCCGCATGCCTAAAAGTGATGGGATTTTGATGAAATGCTTGGCGAATTGGTGACGGACCGGTTAGCCGCGTTTGGTTTCGCCCTCAATTTCCCGAGCGTCACCAGCCTTGCCAACAAGGTTGCAAGTAAGCTGCCTCGATCATCGCCTCCACACTGGTGAGGCTGCGGGCGAAGGGTTGAGCGCCGCGATATCCCCCGACCCCGCGGTGGTCAGCGTGCCGAAGCTGAAATAGATCATGGTGCTCGACAGCGTCGGACTGTCCTTCACCGCCATTCCGGAGAAGGCATCGGTAGAGAGCACGCCCACAAAGGCGTAAAGCGCCGCGAAGGTAAGCCCTGATCGCGAGATAGAGCAGGATCGCGCCCATAGCATGCGGTGAAATGTGATGCGTCCCGGCGGCGAACACCGCGCGCCCACCACCCAGATCAGAACGAGCCCCATGATAACCAGGCGCTGGCGTTCAATAAGATGTCGAACGGCGAGGGATCGTGCAGTCGAAACCACGGGCGGCGGCGGAGAGGCTGAGCGCAAAAAGCATCAGCAACGCGGGGACCGCCTTGCCGGAAAGCACGAGAAGCGCTCCCGCAACCGCCAAGGCGAGTAGGAAGCCGACGATGTTGGTGTCGCGGGCTGCGCTATGATGCAGCGGGGCAAGCACGAACATCCAGAAGGCAAGCACAATCGTCAGCACTGTGAGCAATGGATCGCGCACCTGCTCCCCGCAGGCGGTTGAATCGGTCCCTTACCTCTCGTCGATTGACCGCGTCTCGAACCATGATCGGCTCGCAAATTGTGGAGGGCTACCAGCGGAAAAGGCAACGCCCAAAACTGGCCGTGCTGGGATCCAGTCGAGGCCGCTCCGGCCATGCGCACCGTAGTTTGCGCGATAGTCGACCGGACAGCAGCGATAGCCCGACCGACGCTGCGCATCGTCGTGCCGAAGACGTTCACGTCGAAGCCGTAGGTGGCGACCGCCTGCCAGGAGAATTCGCTGCCCGCGCCGAAGCCGCCGACATCGCCTTCGAGGTTGAACTCTGACCCGACGCGAATTGATGCCGCATGCGCGCGCCGACCACCGGATCGACCCATTCGAGGTCGCTGCGCGCGGGCGACGGCAATCGCCCTTGAGCCCTTCACCTTGCGCTTGAGGTCGAGCCCGACGCGCTTGAAATCGGCTTGGACATCGGCCGTCAGCGTGCCCTGAAACTTTGAGCGAGAGATCAACGTCCTGGCTCCAATAGCGGGCGCTGCCCATGCACGTCCGAGGCGGTATACGAGCGCTGCGTCGCCCCATTTGGCGACTTCATAAGCGACGCCGGACTGGACGATGGCTTCCTGATAATCGAGCTTGGGCCCTGGCGTTGATCTTCAGCTTGCCTTTGATGGTGGCCTTGAAGTCGGGCAGCCTGGCAAACGGGATTGCCCGATGCGCTTCTATTGATGTCGTAGTTTAGCTGGCCGGGAAAGCCGAGATCGGCCCACACCGCGTCGGTGAAGAATCCCCATCGGCCCTTGCGCGCTTCGAAATAGCCCATGAGTGCGGCGAAACCGTCGGCGTGCTCGGCGATCTCGATGAAGCCCTCATCGACATCGACGGTATGGCCGCGCGCCGTGACGTTGCCGTTGATGCCGGTGAACCATCCGTAGGGCGTGAAGCTGAATTTCCAGGCGATTGACGGGCGCAGGCTCGACATAGGACGCCCGGACCAGGCCCGGAGATCGGCGCTGAACGCGGGACTTGCCGCGGCAAGCAACACGCAGGCAAGCGCGAACGCCGATCTATAGAGAGCCCATCCCCACCGTCCCCCGGACGCGAAAAACAAATGCCGCGCAGGAAATTAGCACAGGCGGGCTCGAGCTCCCTGGAGGCTTCCGGCCACAGTCGTCAAATTCGGTGGCCGGTCGCCACTCCTGGGGCAGCAACCGGCCCCTCAACTTCATTGTGCCGCGATTGGCACCGCCTGCGCCTTCATCACCGGCGGCGGATCCCCATTTCCCGGTCAGTGCTTCGCTCTTCGGCGCGTAAAGGCGCATGGTCAGGTTGAACGGGCCCTTCGGCGCCGGCAGCCAGTTCGCCTCCTTGTCGGCGCCAGGGCTCTCGTTCTGGAAGTAGAGATCGAGCGAGCCGTCAGGGTTGTATTTGAACGGCATCCAGCTCGATACGGCGAAGCGGTTGAGCGCGTTCGCGACCTGGAAGCCGTCATGATCGTAGAGCGTGATCGACCAGAACGCGTTCACCGGCGGTATCTCGCTCTTGTCGAAATGGATCGATGTAGTTGCTTGGCGCCGTCGAGCGGCTTGCCCGTCTGCGTCGGCGAGGTTGAGCGGATAGATCGCATCCGCCGGGCAGGTTGGCGCCGAGCCCGAACTGCGTGACGATGGCGCGCTTCAGATAGTAGTTGCCGTAGACACCCATGGTGTCGGTGTTCATCGACCAGCCATTGGCGATCCTGGCCAGCGTCGGGACTTTCCACGCCATCAGCTTCTGGGCGTCCTCCGGCGCGGTCGCGAGCCCCGTCTTGACCGCCGGATCGGCTTCATCGAGGTCGAAGCTCTTGCCCGCCTCGAAGCCGATGCGCTTCAGGCGCGCGATCGATCGGCTGGTCGGTGATGTGCGGCGGGTGCAGCTTGAGCAGCTCGGCCGCATAGGCGAAGAACTTGTCCGCCGGCATGGTATCGACCTGCGATCTTCGGCGGCGTCTTCATGTCGATCGGTCGGGTCGATCTTCACCTCCGGCGCGACCGGCTCTTTGCCCCATTGCGACAGCGGCGTGATCTTGTAGCCGGCCTGGATCTTGTGCACGGCGTCGTAGTCGGCAGGGCCGTCGGTCTTGGTGCGGCCGATGATCCACACATAGGGCGTCGGCGCATCGATGCGCTGCGTATTGTCAAGCCTGAATTCTCGGCGAATTTCGCGCGTCAGGCCGCCAGCCGGGCGGCGTCACGAGGAAGTTGCCGGCTTGCGTTCCGGTGGTGCGCCAGCCTGGCGAAGCGAACACGTCGGTCCACATGTCGAGCATCGGCAGCGAGATAATAGCGCCCGCCGGTGTCGGGCGCGGAGACGACCATCGGCTCCTTGGTCAGGTCGAGCCAGCCGCTCGAATAGAGCGTGTCGAAATTGGGCCGCACCACGACCCGCATGTCGGCGGTGGGAAACGCAGCCGACATTGGCGAAGCGGTTCATCGGGCCGCCGATGCCTCCAGGTGTCGGTTCCTGATTGGTGAGCTGCTTGCGCGTCAGGTCCATGGTCACGAGGGAATAGAAATAGAGATAGGCGTCGACGCCGATGGCGTGCGCCTCCTCCTCGGTGACGGCGGCATGCGCGGCCGTGCGCGACACCTAGGCTCGTGGCCACGAGAGCAGCAAAAAATACTCGTCTGCTGAGTTTGGGCATGTCCGTCACAGAGCTCCCTCCTAAGTTGCAGGAACGCGGATTCCAACGTCCGCACCACCACCCCCATTATTCAAAGTCGACCTCCGAGTCTGCTCTGGAGTCTTCTGAGATCACCTTGCTAACCTGTGTGGCGTCATTGGTTTGCCTTGGGGACCAGCCGTCACGGGGTAGGCAAATTGAAGGCGGGGGGTTGATTATAGCTAGGCTAGGAGGTGATGCCTACCAGTCAACTATCTTTTCGCCGGTGACGTGGGCGGCGATTGCCTTCGCTAAAAGTTCATAGTCGTCGCACGGACCACCGCAGCGGTCGGCGATCTCCATGAGCTGCTCCTTCGCCTTTGCGACGTCGCCCTTTTGCAGGTAAGCCTCGCCGAGGTATTCGCGAACTTTGGTGTAATTCGGATCGATCGCCAGTGCCTGACGGTAATAGTCGATGCCTTTGTCGATGTCACCGAGCTTACGGGTGCTGTATCCGATCGAGCTCAGGACCCTAGCCTGGTGGCGGTCCCTCATGAGGAAGAAGAGCTTCAGCGCCTCAGCGTAACGTCCTTCTTGGCCGAGATCTCGTCCGGCAAGATAAAGATCCTCATCGCTCAGAGCCGCTGATCGTCCATCAACGCAAGCATCTGCGGCGCTATTCCAGGCCTCGCCAACTCCGCAACTGGTCTTAACGCAACGGCCTTTGCTGCTGCTGTACCTGCTCCCTTTAGGGCAGGACTTCGAGCCTGAGTCGTCAGTGTCTTCGACCGCGTGGACCGGTGATACCGCCACGGCAAAACCGAACAAGACGGTTGCAGCTGTGATAGCAATCGTGCGTCCCATAACCACACTCCTAGCACCCACTATCGGGAAGAATTTTTCTGAAGGATTTGCTTGCCGTCTAGACCATGGTAGCTAGCGATTTCCATCAGCTCGCGACAGCAAATCCATCCCTATCGGCCCGCCCAAGCTATTTGAGCGGCGGGCGCGCGATCGGTTCAGCGTAGGTGGCTTGCTGGTGGTGAAAGCAGCCTGCAAGTCCAACCGCAGTTGTGATGATAATTGCGCAAGCGAGTAAGACACGCATTGAGAATCCCCCGTGATTGGTCGCTTCTCTGGCATACAAACGCGCTGCCAACATCGTAGTTCCGCCTCAGCGCGACCGAAGCCGAGGCCCACAATCAATCTCTCGGTTGTGATGCAAGGCGGCGGATTTACCGAGTCACCACTTGCTGCGCTGCAGCGGCGTTATCGTGCGGTCGGTCGTGTTGGCTTCGCGGCTGGTGCACGCGGGTATTGCGACAAGTATGGCAAGCCAAAGAATTTGTATCGACCCTCGCACGGCGCCCCATCTAGACCCACCGGGCCAGCCACGGAGGAGTTGCTTCTACTTTCGTGCCTTCAAATAGAACCCCTCAGCGTACAGATTTGCGGGTGGCGATGATTGCCCTGACTACAGTGGGGCTTACATGAAACCAATTAGAGCGCTGTTAGCTATCGTGCTGCTTGTGGCTTGTTCGCCAAGGCCCGGAGAATTTGTCAGCTATTCCCTTTCGGAGTCCGACATTGCCGCCGTTGAACAGACCGTGCGAACGAGCCTTAAAGATCCTCAATCTGCACATTTCGGACAGATCATGGCGGTTAGAAGCTTGAGCGGAGAGGTGAAGGTGTGCGGCTTGGTGAATGCCAAAAACCGCTCTGGCGATTATACCGGGCCCAGCACTTTTTCGGCACGTTGAGTCAGGGATCATTTGCTTTGATCAAGTTGGACTATCCAAGTTTCTACGGCGAGTCAGCGATTCTCCGCTGCAAGTCGGCAGGCATGGTGATGTATTAGAGGGTTCGCGCAATAGCATCACTGCGCCGAACCACGATAAGGAAAGCCCCGTGGAGGGGGTCTCGCCGGGGCTTTTCAAGACGTCTGCTTGTCGGCGTTCGAGGAGCGCCGCCGATGCGTGTGAAGCGTGCTGCCGGTATTGTTGGTTCCTCAAACCTGACCTGAACCCGGTGGGTGCTGTGGCGAGTCCCGTTGCCGCCACGGCGCTTGATTTTGCTTCATGGGTCCCCAACCTATAATCCTTTTATGGAGTAAGCGGTGCCGAGCGTTTGGACCAGCGGAGCCAATCGCGGGCTCGGGCTTGAGTTCGCCAGACAGTATTTGGCCGATGGCTGGCAGGTTTACGCGGCTTGTCGTGATCCAAATTCCGCTTCCGAGCTGCGCCGATTGGCTGATACGAGCGACCACAAACTCCGGATCATGGCGTTGGATGTCACCGATCCCGCGAGTGTCAAGGCGGCGGCTGCAGAACTCGACGGGCAAGCCATCGACCTCCTTCTCAACAATGCTGGCGTCGGCGGAGCTCGGGGTCAGACCATCGGAAACATCGATTACGAAGCCTGGGCGAAGGTTCTCGACGCCAACACCATGGGTCCCATGCGGGTTTCAGAGGCGTTTGTTGACCACGTGGCACGAAGCGAGCGCAAGCTCATCGTCACCCTTACCAGCGGCATGGGATCGATTGCCGACAATACTTCTGGCGGCTCGATCGCCTATCGCAGCTCAAAGGCTGCGGTGAATATGGTGATGCGCAGTCTCGCGATCGATCTCGCTCCACGCGGCATCACTTGCGTGGTCGCTCAATCCCGGTTGGGTGCTGACTGACATGGGTGGGCCGCACGCCACAATGACCCCGGCCGAGAGCGTCACGAGGCTGAGAGATTTGATCGAGACCTTGGGGCCGGCGCAATCCGGCAAGTTCTTCAATCACGACGGTCGCGAATACCCCTGGTAGGTGGGGTCGCCATGTCCGCTTTACGCCCAATGACGGACGTTGGGCGGCACATCCAAGTCAGTGTATTTGGCTGATCGGCTTATGAGCACCCGCCCTAGGACTCAGAGCGGTCTCGCGGTTCGGTTCGAAGCCAACGCAATTCTGCACCAGTAGATGCTCGAGCCTCGTCTCTTTCGGAGCTTCTCAAAAGCTGCAATTGGGTGACTAGCTCGTTTGCCAGCTTTCGATAGCTGTCGCGAACTAAAATGAAGCGCTCGCGGAGACGCGTCAGCTCATGCTCTTTGGCAACCAACTCCCCACGCAGCGCATGTCGTTCGGTGATAAGCCGCTTAATCGCGTCCACTGCTGCGACGGCCAATCTCTCCGTCTCGTCGTCCAGATCAAGTTGATCAAGTTCAATATTCGCGTTGCCCATGGAGGTTTGCAGTCCACGCGGGTCCCAGGTTGGGGCACTCTAGCATTGGCTGGCGAGCGGCAACCGGGGCATCTGGGTCTTAACCTGAATCAAAAGCGAAGCGAGCCAGGAGAACCTCGGCATGGGCGAAACGGGGTTTTCATGGCTCCGAGGGCTCGCTAGGGGAGGTTGATGTTCCAGGAGCAGCGGGTCCTATCGCGGGTTGACTCACGCGGCAAGCCCTAGGGGCGAACCTGGAACCCCGTGAAGTCACTGGCTGCCGCAATCAGCACTGATCCGGCTGGGAGACCCGGCGTTCGTCCACCGCGCGGCCTCGGGTCTCTTACACAATCCACCCGAGTTCGCGCGCCTTGGCAAAACCGCAGCCTGAAATGCTTCTGCCGGCAGTGCGTCATCGTCGGTCTTGGTGCGCTCGCGCAGGATCAGGTTTGCTCGGCCTGCCGGCTTGTAGTAAGTGGCTTTGAACTTGCCGTTTAGAAGGCTCACGACGAGATCGGCCCCACGCACCTCGACAATGAAGTGCGTTGACTTCGCTGTGTGACGCAGCGCGTCAGAGGTCCGCAACTAGCGCCGGCAACTTCGCGCGCAGCATCGGTTGCGCAAGAGGCGTTGATGGATCAAGGAATGTTTGCTTGGGCGTTCCGTGATAGGTCTTGAACGGTCTCTCACTGGACGGATCTCGCACAATGTGGGGGCTACCAGTGAGCGGGGACGGATCTATGAAGAGTAGTAACTCTGCAGCGAGATTGTCCTCTTGCGCGGCGTCGGCTCAAGAATGTGGGCGGATTGTCATCCACTGGAAGTAAGTTGAACTCCTCTGCACCCCGTCCTATCACCTCGTGCGCCGATTTCACCGCATGCCTGAGAGAACGCGGAGTGCGCGGGCAGAGCGGCAACCATCACTGCGGTGGTGAATGCGCTGGCTAAGGCAGGAATAGAGCTTGGCGAGAATGGCAGCATCTTCCCAAGACCGAAGGGGAGGCGTTAGCCAAATAAACGGGGCGCTGACCGAAGCGAACTACTGTTGGCCCGCCGTTTCGGTCTGCTAAGCTGCTTAATAGCAGCTGGCGTCGAGTTCTACTCAACGGCAAGCGGCCAGGGGTGAGGTCGGCACTCTGAAAGTTGGCAACCGAATTGGCACCCAACCGTGTGGCACGCGTTGATACTGGATGATACTGCGGTAGGTTGCCTCCTTCCTTTCCGCAGAAAATAAGCCGCAACGATATTAGACAACACGGCTTGTTGAGTATGCTTCAGTCCTTGTTGTTTTGCGTTTCGCGCCTTCCCCGGCTAAGCTCCGGCTTGGGTTTTCAGGGACCGCCGGACGGGACGCGTCCCACCCCTTGACGTAAGATGCGAGCATGAACGCGCAGAGAAACGAGAACGACACGCGCCGCGAGGGCGGCGGCGACGGCACCACCACTTTGCCGCCTGAGGCGAAGAAACAACCCACGCCTGAGGTGCGCGAGGCCGCACCGCCACGCCCGCGCACAGGGGTTGGTCGCGGTGCATGTTTCTGCTGCTCGCGGCCGCGCTTGCGATCCTCCTCTATCGCTATTGGGGCGTCTGGGAGCAGTGGGGCTTCTTCCAGTCGACGCAGACCGCGCCGGCGGCGCCGCCGCCACCCGCGGTGACGGTGGCCAAGCCGATCGTCAGGGAGATGATCGAGTGGAAGGATTTCACCGGCCAATTCGAGGCGGTCGACTTCGTCGACGTCCGCGCCCGCGTCAGCGGCTATCTCGAATCGATCAACTTCGCCGACGGTCAGATCGTCAAGAAGGGCGACCTGCTCTTTGTCATCGAGCCGAAGCCGCTTCGAGCTCGCGCTCGAGATCGGCCAAGGCCGATCTCGCCGAGGCCAATGCCAATCTCGACCTCGCCAAGGCCCAGCTCAGCCGCACCGCCGGAGCTCAGAAAGAAGAGCTACGCCACGGAAGAAACCTATGACGAACGCGTGGCCCAGGTGAACACGGCGACGGCGTCGCGCGATGCCGCCATCGCGCGACTCGACCAGGCGCAGCTCAATCTCGACTATACGCGGGTGACGGCGCCGATCGCCGGCCGCGCCAGCCGCCACGAGCTCAGCGTCGGCAATTTGGTGATCGGCGGCATCGACCGGCACGCCGACGCGCTGCTCACCACCATCGTCTCGCTCGATCCCATCCACTTCTTCTTCAACGTGAGCGAGGCCGACGGCATGACCTATAAGCGCCTCGTTGAACGGGAGAGATCCCGTCGGCGCGCAGCAATACGGTGGTGGTGCAGGCCCAGCTCATGGACGAGACCGACTGGCCCATGAAAGGTAAAATCGACTTCGTCGACAATACGTATGACCGCTCCGACCGGCACCATTCGCGTGCGCGCGGCCTTCCCCAACCCCGAATACTTCATCACCCCGGGGCAGTTCGGCCGCGTTCGGGTGCCGATGTCGCAACTCCATCCGGTCATGCTGGTGCCCGACGCGGCCGTGGTGACCGACCAATCCACCAAGCTCCTGTTTACCGTGGCGCCGGACGGCACCGTGGTGCCGAAGCCGGTCGAGCTCGGTCCGGTGGTCGACGGCAATCTGCGCATCGTCAGGAGCGGGATCACCAAGGACGACAACGTGATCGTGGTCGGGCTGTTGCGCGCGCGTCCAGGGCAGAAGGTCACGCCTCGAGAGGGCACGACCGAAGGCGACTGCCGTGCCGAAACAACCATGACGGCCAGCGTGCCCGGGGCGACAGCCGCATGAACATCTCGCATTTCTTCATCGACCGGCCGATCTTCGCCGCCGTCATTTCCATCATCATCACGCTCGATCGGCGGCGTCGCCTATTTCGCCCTGCCGGTCGCGCAATATCCGGAAATCGCGCCGCCGTCGATCTCGGTGACCGCCCAGTATCCGGGAGCCTCCGCCGAGATCGTGGCCAAGACCGTGGCCACGCCGATCGAGCAGGAAGTCAACGGCGTCGACAACATGCTGTACATGACCGTCGCAATCGACCGGCGACGGCAACATGTCGCTCGCCGTCACCTTCAAGCTCGGCACCGATCTCGATACCGCGCAGGTGCTGGTGCAGAACCGCGTCGCCATCGCCCAGCCGCGGCTGCCTGAGGAGGTGCGCGCCATCGGCGTGACGGTGACCAAGCAGTCGCCGGACTTGATGCTGGTGATCCATCTCTTCTCGCCCGACGGCACGCGCGACCAGCTCTACATTTCCAACTACGCCACCCTGCATGTGAAGGACGTGCTGTCGCGCATCGACGGCGTCGGCAACGTCACCATCTTCGGCGCCCGCGACTATTCGATGCGCATCTGGCTCGATCCGGAGAAGCTCGCCATGCGCGACCTGACCGCCGGCGACGTGGTCGCAGCGCTGCGCGGCCAGAACGTGCAGGTCGCGGCCGGCGTGATCAATCAGCCGCCGGTGCCGGCGCCGGGCGCCTTTCAGCTCAACGTCGAGACGCAAGGCCGCCTGACCGACACCGAGGCTTTCGGCAACATCATCGTCAAGTCCGGCACCGACGGGCGCGTGGTGCGGATCCACGACGTCGGCAGGGTTGAGCTCGGCGCCGCGGACTACGGCCGCAACGGCTATCTCGATGAGAAAGTGGCGGTGCCGCTCGGCATCTTTCAGCGTCCCGGCTCGAACGCGCTCGCCACCGCCGCGCAAGTTCAAGACGCCATGAAGAAGCTGTCGGAGTCCTTCCCGGCCGGGCTCAAATACGACATCGTCTACAACCCGACGGTCTTCATCTCCCAGTCGGTTGAGGCCGTGATCCAGACCATGTTCGAGGCGGTGGTCCTCGTCGTGGTGGTGATCATCCTGTTCCTGCAGACCTGGCGCGCCTCGATCGTGCCCATCGTCGCCATCCCGGTGTCGTTGATCGGCACCTTCGCCATGCTTTCGGCGCTCGGCTATTCGCTCAACAATCTTTCGCTGTTCGGCTTGCTGCTCGCCATCGGCATCGTGGTCGACGACGCCATCGTCGTGGTGGAGAACGTCGAGCGCAACATCCGCGAGGGCTTCAGTCCGCGTGACGCCGCCTACAAGACCATGGAGGAGGTTGGCGGGGCGCTGATCGCCATCGCTCTTGGTGCTCACCGCCGTGTTCATCCCGTCGGTGTTCCTCACCGGCATTCTCGGCCAGTTCTTCCGCCAATTCGCCGTCACCATCGCCACCTCGACCGTCATCTCGCTCATCGTGTCGCTGACTTTGAGCCCGGCGCTGTGCGCGCTTCTGTTCAAGCCGCATGTGTCGCATCCTGAGCGTCAGAACATTTTCGTGCGGCCGATCAATGCCTTCTTCCGCGGCTTCAACCGTGCCTTCGAATGGTTGTCCTCGCGCTATGGCGCGCTGACCGGCCGGCTCGTGCGCGTGTCGCTGATCATGGTGATCCTCTATGCCGGCCTGATCGGGCTTGACCGTGTTCGAATTCTCGCGCGCGCCGACCGGCTTCATTCCGCAGCAGGACCAGGGCTATCTCATCAATATCATCCAGCTGCCGCCCGGCGCTCTCGCTCGCGCGGACCGACGAGGTGGCGCGGCGCGTGAACAAGCTGGTGCTGAACACGCCCGGCGTGGCGCACACCGTGCCGATCGTGGGCCTCGACGGCGCCACCTTCACCAACGCGCCGAACTCTGCGGTGATCTTCTCGCCGCTCGCTCCGTTCGATGAGCGCGCCAAAGAGGGTCTCACCGCGCAAGTGATCAGCATCAACCTCAACAAGCAATTCGCCGCCATCCAGGACGGGCTCGTCATCAGCGTGTCGCCGCCGCCGGTGCGCGGCATCGGCACCACCGGCGGCTTCAAGCTCGAGATCCAGGACACCCATGGCGGCGATCTCGTCCAGCTCGAGGGGGTCGCCCAATCGGTCATGGGCGCGGCCAACCAGACGCCGGGGCTGGTGAATGTCTTCACCACCTTCAACACCCGCACGCCGAAGATCTGGGCCGATATCGACCGCGTGCGCGCCGAGATGCTCGGGGTCAGGACCGACGACGTGTTCACCACGCTCGAGGTCTATCTCGGCTCGCAATATGTGAACGATTTCAACTTCCTCGGCCGCACCTACCGGGTCACGGCGCAGGCCGACGGCCAGTTCCGCCAGGACCTGCACGCCATCTCGCAGCTGAAGACGCGCAACGCCAACGGCCAGATGGTGCCGCTCGGCTCGGTTGCCGCCTTCAGCAACATCACCGGACCCTATCGCGTCGAGCACTTCAATCTGTTCCCATCCGCCGCCGTGCAAGGCGGCACGCTGCCCGGCTATTCCACCGGCTACGGCCTCGCCGCCATGGACAAGATTGCGGCACAGCTTCTGCCGGACGGCTACGCCGCGGCCTGGACCGAGATCGCCTATCAGGAGCAGCTCGCCGGCAACACCGCCATCTACGTGTTCGCCGCCTCGGTGGTGTTCGTGTTCCTGCTGCTCGCGGCGCAATATGAAAGCTGGGCGCTGCCGCTCGCCGTCATTCTCATCGTGCCGATGTGCCTGCTCGCCGCCGTCAGCGGCCTGCTGCTTCGCGGCATGGACGTGAACATTCTCGCCCAGATCGGTTTCGTCGTGCTGATCGGCCTGGCCGCCAAGAACGCGATCCTGATCGTGGAGTTCGCGCGGCAGAACGAGGAGCATGGCGAGGATCGCTTCCAGGCGGCGACCGAGGCGGCCGCGCGTGCGCTTGCGCCCGATCCTCATGACCTCCTTCGCCTTCATCCTCGGCGTGCTGCCGCTCGTCATCGCCACCGGCGCCGGCGCCGAGATGCGCCAGTCGCTCGGCACCGCCGTGTTCTACGGCATGATCGGCGTGACCGTGTTCGGACTGATGTTCACGCCGGTGTTCTACGTGGTGGTGCGCAAATTCGCGGCGCAAGCCGCACGCGCATCGGACGCGGCGCCGGCTCCGGCCGAGTGACGCTTTGCCCGCGGGCGCAGGAGCCCGCGCTCGAGCCTGGCCTCAGCTGAAAATATGGCTCGCGGTGATGCCGTTGAAGATCGACTGCACGGCGATGGCCGCGAGCAGCACGCCGAACACGCGCACGATCACCTTTCGCGCCGTGAGCCCGATCAGATGATGGATCTCCTGGGCGAGCAGCAGAAAGATCGAGCGTGACCAGCATCACCGCGAGGATGGCGAGCACCACCGCCACCGAGCAGCTTCGGGTCGCCCTTGGTGCCGGCTGCGAGCACGATGGCGCGTCGTCATGGCGCCTGGTCCGGCGAGGAGCGGCGTCGCCAGCGGGAACACGGTGATCTCGGCGTGGCTTTCCGCCTTGCTCTCCGCCTCCTCGCTTTCCTTCGGCGTGAGCCGCGCCGGCGACGGGCGCTTGGACAGCGTCATGTCGAGCGCGATGATCAGGAGGATGATGCCGCCGGCAACCTGCAGCGCCGGCAGCGACACTCCGAGCTGAGTGAGGAGCGGCTGCCCGAACAGGGCGAAGGCGAGCACGATCAGCGTGGCGATGGCCACGGCTTTGCAGCGAGATCGCGCCGGCGCTCAGACTTGGTGGCGTTCGGCGTGAGGCTCGCGACGAGGACCGCCGAATCGATCGGACCGATCACCGCGAAGAAGGTCGTGAAGGCGGTCAGCGCGGTTTCGAGCATGTGATTAACGAGGAAGCCGTGATGCTAGCGCCTTGCCTATCAAATAGGCGCCTAAGGACGTTGCCTCATCCAATCGGCATCGGCATAAGATGATGCCATACCATAAATGAGAAGCGCACCCAGGCGGGAGTAGAGGTCGCTCACGAGAACCGGACAGGGTTGACTTGCGAAGTACTGAGATAGCGGAAGCGCGGGTGCGCGAGGCGCCAGCACCTTCCCGCCGATTTTCGATGAGATGCGCGAGCCTGACGGCACGGTGAGACCGGCCTATGCCGACTTTGCCGAACTGCTCGACGATCTCTCCATCGAGTCCCTGGTGACCAAGCAGGCGGCGGCTGAGGAGCTGTTCCGCCGGCTCGGCATCACCTTCGCCGTCTATGCCGAAGGCGGCTCGACCGAGCGGCTGATCCCTTCGATCTCATCCCGCGCATTCTCGGCCGCGCCGAATGGGAGCTCGTGCAGCGCGGCTGCATCCAGCGGGTGAAGGCGATCAACGTCTTCCTCTACGACATCTATCACGACCAGGAGATCATCAAGGCCGGCCTCGTGCCGCCGGAATTCGTGCTGCTCAACCCGGCCTACCGGCCCGAGATGCACGGCGTCGAGCCGCCGAACGAGGTCTAGCGCCCATATCGCCGGCATCGATCTCGATCCGCACCGGCGAGCGCGATTTCTTCGTGCTCGAGGACAATGTGCGCACGCCCTCGGGCGTCTCCTACGTGCTCGAGAACCGCGAGATCGCATGATGCGGCTGTTTCCCGATGCCTTCGCCGGGCAATCGATCTCTGCCGGTCGGCAACTACCCTGAGCGGCTGCTGGAGAATTTGCGTGCCGTGGCGCCGGCGGCGACGACGATCCTGTCGTCGTGCTGCTGACGCCGGGCCGCTACAACAGCGCCTATTTCGAGCACGTGTTCCTCGCCGAGCAGATGGGCATCGAGCTCGTCGAAGGCGGCGATCTGTTCGTGCGCGACGGCTATGATGTGGATGCGCACCACCGAAGGCCCGGTCAAGGTCGACGTCATCTATCGCCGGGTCGACGACGCCTTCATGGACCCGCTCGCCTTCAATCGCTCGATCCGGCGCTCGGCGTACCCGGCCTGCTTAGTCGTGATCCGCTCAGGTCGGGCAGGGTCGCGCTTGCCAACGCGCCTCGGCACCGGCGTTGCCGACGACAAGGCGATGTATTGCTACGTGCCGCGCATGATCGAGTTCTATCTCTGGCGAGCACGCCATCCTCAACAACGTGCTACACCTATATGCTGCGCGATCCGAAGCAGCGTGCAGCACGTGTTCGGAGCAATCTGCACAATCTCGTGGTCAGGAGGTGCAGGGCTCCGGCGGCTACGGCATGCTGATCGAGCTCAGCCCTCCACCGCCGAGGAACGCGAGGCCTATAAGCTCAGGGTGATGCGCAACCCCGACAATTACATCGCCCGGCCGACGCTCGCGCTCGTCGACGGCGCCCGGCCTCTGATCGACGGCGAGATCGTGCCGCGCCATGTCGATCTCAGGCCCTGTCGTGCTCTCTGGCAAGGGAGACGAGCGTGATTCCAGGCGGTCTCACGCGGTCGCGCTGCGTCAGGGCTCTGCTCGTGGTCAATTCATGCCAGGACGGCGGCACCAAGGACACCTGGGTGCTGGAGCGCGAAGACGATGCTGAGCCGCACCGCCGAGAATCTGTTCTGGATGGCGCGCGCATGGAGCGGGCTGAGAACACCGCGCGCATGCTCGATGTCAGCTTCCGCATGTCGCTGTCTGCCCTCGACCATCGACAAGCAGGCGCTGCATTTCGAGCCGATCCTCGACATTGCCCCAGGCTCTGGACGCCGCTTCCACGAGCTCTATGACGAGCTCAACCATGAGACCATCATTCGCTATGTGGCGCTCGAGCCGGAGAATCGGCGGTAGCATCTGGTCGCTGATCCACTCGGCGCGCGAGAATGCTCGCGCCCAGCGCACGGCCATTTCCAGCGAGGCCTGGGAAAGCCTCGAACTCGACCTGGCTCCAGGTGCAGAATCTCGACTTCGAGGACTTGAAGCGCTGGGGCTATCGCGATTTCTTCGACTGGGTGAAGGAGCGCTCGCATCTCTTCCGCGGCGTGGTGTTCGGCACCATGCTGCATGACGACGCCTTCCGCTTCATCAGCCTCGGCACCTTCATCGAGCGCGCCGACAACACCGCGCGCATCCTCGACGTCAAATATCACGTGCTGCTGCCGCGCGGCGAGCAGGTCGGCGGCTATGATCGACTACTACCAATGGGGCGCGCTGTTGCGCTCGGTCGGCGCCTTCCGCGCCTACCGCAGCGTCTATCGCGACACCGTCTACCCTGGCGCATCGCCGAGCTGCTCATCCTGCGCGAGGACATGCCGCGCTCGCTGCACCATTGCTACCAGAACCTCATCGGCACGCTCGACGAGCTTGCCGGCAAGAAGGAGCTGGAATGCCGCAGGTCTGGCCGGCCAGACTTATGCGCGGCTCAAATATGGCCGCATCGACGGGATCTTCCAGCTCAGGCCTGCATGAATTCCTCACCTCCTTCATCGCGTCCGAACAACGCGCTCGGCATGCAGATCCAGGAAGATTTCCTGATGATTCCGGCGGCGGTGGCGGGGGCCGCGTGACGAGATGCTGATCAGGGTCGAGCATTCCACCGAGTACGCCTATTCCGAGCCGCTCGTCGCCAGCACGCAATATTTGCGCCTGACACCGCTCTCCGGCAGGACCCAGGCGGTGGAGAGCTGGAAAGTCTCCACCCCCGGCGCCGTCACCTATCAATGGTATGACCAATACGGCAATTGCTGCCACACCCTCACCGTGGCCCAGCCGGTCACCGAGCTCGCCATCAAGGTGAGCGGCCTCGTACGCACGCGCGACACCCACGGCGTGGTGGGCCTCGCCCCGGCAGAGCTGCCGCTCGGTCTCTATCTCCGCGAGACGCCGTATACCGTGTGCTCGGAGCCGATCCGCGCCTATGCCTCCCGCTTCCGGTCAAAAGCGAACCGCGACCGCATCGAGGCGTTGCATGAGATCATGCTCGCGATTGCCGATGACGTCGAATACACCAAGGGCGAGACGCATGTGCATACCACCGGCGCCGAGGCTCTGGAGCAAGGCAGCGGCGTCTGCCAGGACCATGCCCATATCTTTCTGTGCCGTCTGCCGATCGCTCGATATCCCGGCGCGCTATGTCAGCGGTTACCTGTCGCACGGCGCAGGCCACGAGGCCCATGCCTCGAGCCACGCCTGGGCCGACGCCTACGTGGAAGATCTCGGCTGGGTGAGCTTCGATCCCTCCAACCGCACCGGTGCGACGGAGGCGTATATCCGCATCGCCACCGGCCTCGACTATGGCGAGGCCGGCCCCATCCGCGGCGTGCGCAGCGGCGGCGGGGTTGAAACCATGACCTACTCGGTTATGTTTCCAAGCCAACAACAACAACAGGCTCAATAGGGGGACGGCTTGACCTATTGCGTTGGCATTCTGCTCAATGAAGGCTTGGTGCTGGCCTCAGATTCCCGCACCAATGCCGGCATCGACCGCGTCTCCACCTTCCGCAAGATGCACGTGCTGGAGAAGCGGGAGAGCGCTTCTTTGCCCTCCTCACCGCCGGCAATCTGTCGCTCACCCAAGGGGTCATGAGCCTGCTCGGCGAGTGGCTCGAATCCGGCGACCCGGAGAAGGATCTGTGGGCGGTGGGCTCCATGTTCGCCGCCGCCCGCGCCGTCGGCACCGCCGTCCGCGAGATGCATAAGATCGACGGCGGCTACCTCCAGCAGCACGACGTCGATTTCAGCGCCTCCTTCATCCTCGCCGGCCAGCTGAAGACCGGGCAGCTTCAGGCTGTTCCTGATCTACGACGCTGGCAATTTCATCGAGGCCATGGGCGACACGATCTACTTCCAGATCGGCGAGGTGAAATACGGCAAGCCGATCCTCGACCGCATCATCCAGCCGAGCACGAGCCTCAACGACGCGGTGAAATGCGCGCTCGATCTCCTTCGATCTGACCATGCGCTCCAACGTGTCGGTTGGGCCGCCGATCGACATCTTCGTCTACCGGCGCGACTCCATGGCTCCAGGCTTCACCATCAGGCTCGGAAGGGTCAGACCCCTATCTTCGACTCGATCCGCGACGCCTGGGGATCGGCGCTGCACAAGGCGTTCCAGGGACACCGTGCCGGGGCCAGGCTGGAAGATCTAGCCTTTGGCGTTTCCGGCTATCCGCTGAAACTGCAAGAACGTGCAACAAGGGAGGAATGTCATGCGTGCAAGAAACCTCGGCGCGGCAGCGCTTGCCGTCGTTGGCCGTTGCCGCGGCTCACGCTACCGGCTTCGGCCGAACTGTCGGGATACACCATCGCGCCTGCTGGTCCGGCCGATCCACGCAACAGCTACGTACCGCAGGCCGGCGCCGTCTTTGTCGTGGACGATGCCAAGGGGGCAAATCATCATGTGTTATCCCGACAACAAGGACAACAAGGTCGTGGTCGTCTGCACGCCGGCGACCAAGCTGCCGCAATAGGTACGAGGCCTCGTCAGGCCGGTGGCTTCGGCTGCCGTTGGTGATGAAGCCGCCTACGGCTTGCCTGCCCGGGCATGCCTGTCTGGCGTGCTGTCCTGGATCACCTGGGTTGCGAGGTCGCGGATCTCCTCGAGCTGATGCACGAAGCTCTCCATCTGCTTCCGCGCATGCTCGGTCTGCAGCTCCATGGCCTGGCTCACGTCCTTGCTCTCCGTGAGCTTCATCGCGAGGTTGAAATTCGCCTCGGCGTTGTTGCGCGTGATCTCGGCGATCTTCTCATTGAGAGAGCGCAGGCCGCTGCTTGCCGTTTGCGAGCTCGTCTCGAACGTCTTCCACGTCCGTTCGCTCGTCGCCGCAAAGGTGTCGAACGCCCGTTTTGCTTGCTCGATGCTGACCTTCATCAGGTCGCGGAACGCATCCGGCACCTCCGGCTTCATGAACGCGTCGTCGGCCATGTTACTCTCCTGTCCTCGCAACTGCCCTCGCCGGCCGCTGCTCCGGCTGGCGCCGGCTTGCAGACCTTCTCGCCCGTCAGCAGCCAGGTGCTGACCGGCCACCAAGCAGCCCACCAAAAGCTCTTGATCAGCAAGCTTAGCACAGCGCGGGGCCTTTAGGCAGGGGAGGGGCGTCGTCGCTGCCCTGCCACATCATGGTGAAAACCGCGCAAAGCTGCAGCCGCGCGCGTTGAATTTGCTTTCCAAGTGCCGCCGCTTGCGTCTTACTTGAGGCGGGGAACGGAATCGCCACAGGGTAAAGGGCATCAAACCACTCGCTTGATCGCGAGCGGGCCGAGGTATTGGCCTTCACGATCAAAGGAAGGTTCAAGATGCGACGCATCCCGCTCCTCGCTTCAGCGCTCATGCTCAGTGCGCCCTTGGCTCACGCCGAGATGCTACCAGCCTACGATTCCGAGGCCATTTGCGCCGATGTCGCGGGTGGCTCGGCGAGGCAAGAGCTGATCATGCGCGGCTGCCTCGATTTCCAGGAGCGGACCCGCAAAGAGATTGCCCTCGCCTGGGACAAGCTCCCGGTTCCGGTGCAGGAATCCTGCACCAAGGCTGCCGAGGCAAGCGGCGACTATTGGCGGCTCAAATCCTGCATCGACAAGGAAGTGCGCTCCACCACGGCTCGCGACCGGGCACTAGGCTTTAAGGGAGCGCCGGCCGCAACTCGCGCGACGTGTCCGGCGCGCCGCGCGTTCGCGGTATCGCGCCCTTGAACACCTGAATGAGGTCCATCTCGTTCAGTTCCTCGTCGCTCGAGGCGGACAGGGCAAGGTCGGTGTACGCCCTCGCGCTCTCATCGGCTTTGACGCGCTTCAGGGCGGGACGGAATTTGAGGAAAAGCTGCGCCCAGCGGACCCCTGAGGTGAGCGATTCCACCACCCGGCGCGGATAGAACAGAAGCGGGTTCTCGATCTTCATTCCCGGCCTGCGCTGCTGTGCGGATCTTGCGCCGGACGATGCCGCATTCGAGCGGGTGCACCTTCTCGATGAGGATCGCGCCGAGAAAATGCACGACCGAGGAATAAAGAGCGCTGGTGCGCTTGCCGCGCGCCGCGTCGCGCCTGAGCACGGTCTCGACGTGCTTGGGCGTATAGAACTGCCGCCAGGAATCGAAATAGACCTTCTCCCATGCCGCGTCCGGACATGATCGGATGGTGCGTGACCCGGTGATTGAGGTCGTATTTGTTGAGGTCGGGGTCCATCCACACGCCCTTGGCGTGCAGGACCTTGTGATCCTCCGAGCCCGGCAGAGGGGTGAGGAAGAAGAACTCGATCAGGTCGAGCGGCATCTCCCGCTGGATGATCTCGATATTGCGGGCGATCTTCTCCGGCGTGTCGTTCGGAAAGCCGAGGATGTAGCCGGCATAGGTGATCACGCCGGCATCCTTCCAGGCCTGCAGCATCTTGCGGTATTCCCAGATCTTGTTCTGCCGCTTCTTGGCGGCGAGCGAGCGCGTCCGGGTTGATATTCTCAAGCCCGATGAACACGCGGGCGCAGCCGCCGCCGCGCCGCCTTCTCGATGAAGTCTCGGGATCGATGGCACAGCGTGTCGACCTGCAGCGTCAGCCTTGAACTTGAAGCCCTGCTCTTCGCGCAGCCAGATGAGCCGGTCGAGAATCCCTTCCCAGTCCTTGTTGCGGGCGAAATTGTCGTCGGTGATGAAGAAGCCGGTTGATGCCCTGCGCCGCATTGGTCGCGGATGATCGCCTCGACGTCGTCGGGCGTGCGATGGCGCGACTTGCGGCCCTGCACGTTGATGATGGTGCAGAACGAGCATTGGAACGGGCAGCCTCGGCCTAGCATCAAAGCTGGTATAGGCGCCCGCCATCTTGCGCACCACCTCCGCGCGGCAGGATCGGCAGCGTGGCGTTGGTCAGGTCCGGCAAGTCTTTCATCAGATTGTAGAGCGGCTTTAATGTGCCGGCCCATGCCGCCTTGCACGCACCTCATCCATGCGCCCCTCGGCCTCGCCGGCGTAGATCGAGATGCCGAGCTCCTGCGCCTCGACACGATTTCCGGCGGGCATCTCCGGCAGCATGGCGATGCTGCCCGCGGCATGGAAGCCGCCCATGACGACCTGGATGCCGGCATCGAGGAATTGCCGGCCGATATCGACGGCGCGGGGAACTGGTTCGACTGCACGCCGACCAGGCCGACCATGGCGCAGTCGGCCGCCTTCAACCGGCGGATGAGCTTGTCGAAGCGGACGACGGTATTGGTCTCGTCGATCACATCGATCTCGATGTCGACGTCGTCGCCGAGGACCTTCCGCCGGCGGCTGTCGTCGATCAGGCTATAGACCGAGGCAAGGGAATTTGAGGGGTATCGGGGAGCGGAACCCACTGGATGACATAGCCATCGTCGTCGTAGTGCGACGGCTTGATCAGAATGATGAGAAATCGCTTGGCGCGCGCCATTTTCCCCCAAGCGCAGAAGGTACCAGCCCGGCGGGGTATCCGCACCCGAATTCGGTGAAATGTGACCGGCGCTGGATGTCACAAGCGATTCAAGCGGTTCTAGCTGCTGCTTGCCCTGCTAGCGCTGGATCTCCGTGCGGGATGGCGGCGTGGAACGGGTCCCCACTCTGCGCGCTTCGCGCGCAGACCTCCCGCAAGGGGGAGGCGTGGCGTCACATCGCGGGTTGGGCATCACTCCACAATCATCCCCACCAGGGTCTCCAGCCGGTCGGCTTCCTCGGCAGGCTTGTCCCAGCGGATGCGGTGGATGCGGGGAAGCGCATGGCGACGCCCGATTTGTGCCGGCTCGAGCGATGCACCGATGTCGAAGGCGACCTCGAACACGAGCCTCGGCTCGACCTGGCGCACGGGACCGAAGCGAGTCGACGGTGTGATTGCGCACCCAGCGGTCGAGCTCGAGCAGCTCCTCGTCGGTGAAGCCGAAATAGGACTTGCCCACCGGCACGAGCTCAGGCTCGCCGCTCTCCGCCTCGCGCCAGGCGCCGAAGGTGTAGTCGGAATAATAGGACGAGCGCTTGCCGCTGCCGCGCTGCGCGTACATCAGCACCGCGTCGAGCGTGAGCGGCGCCGCGCTTCCATTTGATACCAATGGCCCTTCGGGCGCCCGGCGAGATAAGGGCTATCGCGGCGCTTCAGCATCAAGCCTTCGATGCCGGTCTCCGCGCGCCGTCGCCCATAGCGTCTCGAGCTCGTCCGATCGAGCGAACGTCGAGCATCGGCCGAGACGTCGGTGCGCGGCGGTCGCGCCTTGGCATGCCAGGCTTCGAGCCTGCGCGCGGCGCTCGACGAAGGGCAGGGGCGCAGATCCTCCTCGCCGTGCAGCAGCATGTCGTAGAGGCGGATATGCGGCCGGATGCGATTTCAGCATGGCAGGCGTGACGGTCTTGCGGTTCAGCCGCTGCTGCAGATCGTTGAACGGCGCCGACCTCGTCGCCGCGCATCACCAGCAGCTCGCCGTCGAGCACCACGCCTGGACGGCAGCGCCTCGACCACATCGGGAAAGGCGCCGCGAGATGTCGTCGCCGGTGCGCGAGAAGAGCCGCCGCTCGCCGCCTCGGTGCACCGCCTGCACGCGGATGCCGTCCCATTTCCATTCGGCCACGAAGTCCTTCGGCTCGATCACGGCGAGCTCCCGGTCCTCGATCTGATGCGACAGCATCAGCGGCCTGAAGGTCGCCGTCGTCCCGACTTGGGGCGTGGACCCGCGCCGGACAGCCAGGCGAACAGCTCGGTGTAGGGCGGACGCAAGCCCGTGCCAGACCTCCTCGATCTCGGCAAGCGGCACCTGGACCATCTCGGCGAGCGCGGTCTTGGCGAGCCGCGCCGAGACGCCGACGCGGAGCGCGCCGGTCGACGAGCTTGAGCAGCGCCCAGCGCTCCGTGGCGTCGAGCCCGTCGAGCCAAGAGCTAAGCAGCCCCGGCACCTCGGTCGGCATGGCGCGCTTCAGCGTCTGCACCACATGGTCGAGCCTCGGCGCGGGCTCCGACGCATCGCCGCCCGGCCAGATCAGCGCGATGGTCTCGGCGGTGTCGCCGACATAGTCGCGTGAGAGGCCGAACAGCACGGGATCGACGCGAGCCTCGATCATCTCGCCCAAGATGCGGCGAAGCGGCAGGCGGAAGAACAGGCCGTCGGTCAGCGCGGCGAGCGCCCAGCCGCGGTCGGGATCAGGCGTCGAGGCAAAATAATCGGCAAGCAAGCGAAGCTTGTCGTTACGCGACGGCGTATAAGCGAGCCGGTCCAGCAATGCGGAAAACGCCTTCACGACTCCTCGTCCTCGCGGCCGATCAGCGCAAGCGCGCGGCCCTGACGCGCCGGTCGATTGGATGTGATGCAGGAGCGCGTCCTCGCGGCCGTGCGTAACCCACACCTCGTGCGCGCCGGTCTCGTGCAATCGTCCGCGTCAGCTCGCGCCAATCGGCGTGGTCGGAGATGACGAGCGGCAGCTCGACGCCGCGCTTGCCGCGCCCGGGCGCGGACCCGCATCCAGCCAGAGGCGAAAGCGGTGAGCGCATCAGGCATGCGCCGCGACCAGCGGTCGGCGATGGCCGAAGGCGGTGCCAGCACGACGGCGCCTTTCAGCTCCTCGCGCTTGGCGCCGGTGGCGGGCTTGAGCGCGCCGAGCTCGACCCCGAAGCTCTCATAGATCTGGCAGCAGGCGGCAAGCGCGCCGTGCAAATAGATCGGCTCCGCATAGCCAGCCTCGCGCAGGAGAGCGATGAGGCGCTGGCACTTGCCGAGCCCGTAGACGCCGACCACATGCGCCCGCTCGGGGAACTGCTTCAGCGATTTGAGCAGCTTCGCCACTTCGCCCTTCGCATCCGCCATGGCTGAACACCGGAAGAGCGAAGGTCGCTTCGGTGACGAACAGATCGCACGGGACAAGCTCGAAGGGAGGATTGGTCGGGTCGGCGCTCCGCTTGTAGTCGCCGGAGATCACGGCGCGGCGGCCGCGCCACTCGATCACCACCTGCGCGCTGCCGAGCACGTGGCCGGCGCGGCACGAGCTTCACCGTCACGTCGCCGACCTGCAAGGTCTCGCCGTAGCCAAGCGCTTGCGTGCCGAGCTTCGCCGCGCTGCCGAGCCGCGCCTTCATCAGGGCGAGCGTCTCGCGCGTGGCAAGCACATGATCGTGGCCGGCGCGCGCGTGATCTGAGTGAGCATGCGTGATCACCGCGCGATTCACCGCGCTGTGCGGGTCGATGTGGAATCCGCCAGGCCGGCAATAGAGCCCGTGGTGCATCGACCGTTGAGCCAGGACTCGAAACGCTCAGGATGCATGAGGCACTGACTATGAATTGCATATTGACGCGCACACTCGCCATGACGGTTGTTGCAATTGTTCTGGTTCACAATCGAGAGATGCAGCATAGTTGAAGCGGGCATGGCGCGCGGGTGTTCACTGGGGGTCGCGTCGATCACGCATATTAGTGTGCGGCGTGCACGCGAGGCGGCGCGTATCTGCTGTCCTCGGTGCCGGACTGCTTGTGGCATCGCTCGCTCTCGGCTGCGGCCCAAGATCCTCACAGCCGAAATCTTCACCGGGCTCGAGGCGAGCAACAACGCCATAAGCGGCTATTTGGGCGCGGGCTACGCCTTCGGCAAGGGACTCTACGCAGCGCTGGCTGGCGTCTCCGCGCGGTCGGCGCCCTGGGCGCTACGACTATCGGGGAACTCTGTTCGGCGGCGGCGCCGATCTCGTCCACCACCTTCGACGGCGAGGCGAGCTACGGTGCAGCACTTATCGGCTATCAGTTCCGCACCCAAGCCTTGATTCGTGAAGTTGTTCGCCGGCGTCGAAGCCGAAGATCAGAATATCACGCCGCGCGATCCGGAGAATTCGGTGCAAGGCAGCGCCGTCGGCCTCAAGCTCGCAGCGGAAAGCTGGCTCGACCTTTCGCCGCTGTGGTTCCTCTCCGTCGATGCGTCGTACGGAACCGCGTTTCAGCAATATTGGAGCCTTGCGCGCGCTGGGCTATCGCCTTGGCCACGCTTCTCGCTCGGCATCGAAGGCGGCGCACTCGGCAATGAGGAATACGACGCGGGCCGTGGCGGCTGGCTTCGTGAAGGCAAACCTTCGTGCAGCCTGGAGCTCACGCTCTCCGGCGGCTTCACCGGCAACTATCTCGAAGACGAACCGAGCGGCTACGTGTCGCTCGGCGTCTATCGCGCCTTTTAGGCTTTAACTGGGTGCACTGCCGGCCCCGCCCCGGCAGTGCTGTCCTCATCGGCGTGGCGTTCGCCGAAGGCTGACCGGATCTACGGTCAAGCGGGCGACGCGCCCACCTCGGTTGTGCATTCTGTGCCAGAGAGCCTGCCGGAATACCCAAGCGAGAATCTCTCCGAAGAAGAAGGATGACGCAACGACGACGCCAAAGCAAACGGGAGTTCACACTCTCCCGCATTTTCTTGTCGATGTTCTGAATGGCGTTCCACGCCGAAATTCCGGCGCGCGCGGCGGTCATCGCACGTCCTTGCGCGCGAGCGATGGGCCGAACGCGATCGCCGCGCACGCCGGCAATCAGGATTCGGTCATCACGTCAGATGCATAGGCCACACGCGCGAGCGTGCGTGCCGAAGCGGCATGTGCTTGGCCGGTACCGTCGCCCGTCACCGCCGAACAGCGAGACAGGCCGGCGGGGCCGCCGCGCTTTGTGGCAGTTAGGTGACAGCACAAGCCCCTAAGCCAGTGGACAATTTTACCGCCGGCTGGGTGGGAGCCGGTTTCGGCGCCGCGTCCGGCACCGAGCCGGTTTGCGCTTCCGGCGTCGAGGGCTTCGCCTCCGCTGGCTTGGGCTTTTCGTCGGCGGTCGCGGCCTTTGCATCGCCGGGCTTGGACTTTTCGTCGGCAGTCGAGGGCTTTGCGTCTGTCGGTTTGGATTTCCCGTCCGCGGCGGAAGGCTTTCCGTCCGGGTAGCGGCCTTTGCATCGGTGACCACTGGCTGCTCGCGCCACGTTGTGAACCGCGTGGCAAGCTCCCCGCCATGCTCGTTCCACCACGCCTCGTCAAAGCGGAGCGCCTTGCGGAAATTGTCCGGCGCGGTCGGCAGATAGTCTTTCATCTCGATGTCGATCGAAGGATGCTTGCCGACGAGCGCGATCGCCGATTTGCGCATGGGCCCATAAGCGATCAGCGCCGCCTGCGCCGCCATCTGGGCGGGCTCGGTGGCAAACGCGATGAAGCGTTTGGCCTCGTCCTTGTTGGCGGCGGCTTTCGGGATGGCCCACAGGTCGAGGTCGTAGATCTGGCCGTCCCACACCACGTCGATGCGCTGGCGGGCGCCGACCGCGGCGCGGAAGATGCGGCCGCTATAGCCCGCCGCCATCGCCGCCTTGCGTTGCATCAGCATGGAAATGGCGTCTTCCGCCTTGTCCCACCACAGGATCTGCGCCTTGATCTTGTCGAGCGCCTTGAAGGCGCGGTCGACGCCCTCAGGGCTCGCCAGCTGGGTGTAGATGTCGGCCGGATCGACGCCGTCGGCGAGCAGCGCAAGCTCGAGCGTGTAGCGCGGGCCATTGGGCAGCGCCCGCTTTCCCGGGAAGCGCTGGACGTCGAGGAGGTCGGCGATCTTGGAGGGCTGCGCCTTGGTGAAGGCCTGGCGGTCGAAGGCGATTGCCGTCGACCAGGCGACGCTGGCGATGCCGCAAGGAGCGATGCCGCCTGAGAGGAAATCGTCGCTCACGCTCTGACCGCCCGGGCCTGAGGTCAGCGTCGAGCTATCGATCGACTCGAGCAGCCCGTCGCGGCACAGCGCGTCGAGCGCGCCCTGCGACAGGTCGACAATATCGAAGGGCGAGGCGCCGGCGCCGATCTTGTCTTTGATCGCGGCAAGCGTACCGTCATAGGTCTCGGTCTTGATCTTGACGCCGGTCTTCTTGGTGAACGGCTCGAAATAGGCGATCTCCTGCGACTGGCCATAGGCCCCGCCCCAGGTCGCGATGGAGAGAGTGGCGTCGCTCGGCTTGGCCTCCGGGGTGGGCGCGTCTTGCGCGCTCGCGCCCGGCGAGGCAAGCAGCAGCGAGCCCAGCGCAGCGCGCGAAGGCGCCAGTGCCGCCGTAGCAGCGGCAAAGCGGCAATTGGCTGGCATGACGCTCTTCATTGGTGTTCGATCAAAATCACTCGCCAAGGTCAGTGCGGCAAGACCTGTGGTCCCGTCGAGCCCGTCGGCAAGCTGCCGTCGCCCAGCGTCGGACGGTCCGCTCTGCGGATGATGGGCTGCAACAACGATCCGCGGATCGAGACCTTTGGCGCCTCCGCTTGGGTCAATTGCGAAGTCCCTGCCGGAACGATGGGGTTCGCCACCGTGAGACTCCAATCGAGTGTCCGCTTCGTCACATCGACGTCGCCGGATCCGGAAATCGTGCCCCGCGGCGTGCGCATGCTCAAGGACTGACACCAAATATGGCCTCTACCGAGACGGCAATCGGCATCGAGCTGATCGAACGACGTGACATTGTCGTGGCTCCAGCCGTCGTCGTTGAGCGGCGTAGGTCCCGCCAGCAGGCGGGCAAAGTCGACCGGCACCGCGCCGTCTTTCGCCTCGAGCTTGACGGTTCCGGCGAGAGCGCCGGTGAATTGCGCGGGATCGCTGCCTTCGGCGGCAAGCTCGGTCTTGATGTTGGCGGTGCCGCTGATCGGGAGCGCGAGGGCAAGCGGCTGGAGACAGGTGTCGATGGCAACATCGTCCAGATTGGCGACGAGGCTCACTTGTTTGCTCGCCTGAGCGAGATCGACGTCGAGCCGCCCGTCGGCGGAGCCGCCGCACAATTCGAGCTCGCCCACCTCGCTCGCCACCACCCCTTGCTTGGCGCTGACGGTGAAACCGCCCCGCCCGAGCTTGAGCGCGCCGGCGTCGATGGCGGCGGCCGAGATGCGCAGATCCGCGTCGATAAATTGCAGCAGGGGCCGATTGAAGGGGAAGGCCGCCGTCGATGCCGTGGAGGGTGGTGCCACGCCATCGCTCGAATTGGTTTTGCCGAGATAGGGATCGAGCATCAGCCGGTCGAAGGCGAGCGTGCCTTCAATGCGCGGCCGCAACCTTGTTGCACTGAGCGCGAGCAAGCCTACGGCCTTGTTGTCGTCGAGCGTGAAGGTTCCGTCGTCGAAGGTGAGCGTCGACCCGGCAAGATGGAAGGCGCCGGACGCCGAGAACCCCTTCAAGCTGTCGCCCGCCGGCAGTCTGACGCCGAGCCAGTTGAGAAACCTGCGCCCGTCGTCGATCTCGGCCTGCATGTCGCCGTCGAGCTTGAACTCGCTCGCATAGGACGCCGTACCGTTCAATCTTACGCGGATTGGCTTGGCGGAGATCATGAGCGCGAGCGGAAAACTCTCCACGCCGCCGGTCGCCGTGGGCGATCCGCTTTCCAGCGAGTAGCGCACCGTCGCGTCCTTGTACACGAAGGAGCCGAAACCGGAAACGGCGCCGTTGTCCTTGCCGGCGTCGATATGGGCGTAGATGTCCTTGATGGCGCCGTTGCGAGCCGCAGGCAGCGTGATCCTGCCCTTGCGCACATGCAATACGCGCACCGGCGCTCCGCCAAGGAGGTTGGTGAAGAGGTCCTGTGCAGGCGTTGCCGCCGAAGCACCGGCCAGCGACCCGTCGCGCAAGATTATGCGCGGCTTCAACAGGCGCAGGGCATCGATGGTGATGCGGCCGCGCAAGAGATCGACAAGATCGAGCGAAACCTTGGCTTCCCTGACGATCAGCGTCTGCACCGCCGGAAGCCTGGTGCTGTCCTGCACCTCGAGCTGGCCACGCACCGAGACGTCGGGCAAGAAGCGCACGCGCACCGGTCCGGTGAATTTGACCTTGCCTCCCGTCCACGCCGACAGCTCCGAGGCGACGCGATCGCCGAAGCGCGAAGTGTCGCCGATCAGCCAGGGAATGAGGGCGATGCCGAAAATAAGAACCGCGAGCAGGCCGACGAGAAGCCATTTCCATGGCAGCTGGCTAGGCTTCATGCCGTCCGACCCACCCGTTTCGTTGCTGCCCCAAAGAGGAAGCGCGACCATTTCTTATGCCGCCCAAGGCCCCAGGAGGTTTTAGCCCGATTGGCCGGAGATAGCGAGCCCGCCGCCCCCGATTTATTGAGCGATCGAAAGCCCCTCGGCCGCGGCCGAAGCCGCCGCCCGGCGGCTGGTCGAGGCCCCGGACGCCCTGCGACAATGATTCCATGCAAAGGAGAACCGGGGCAAGACTGACGAGCACGATGGTGAGCGCCGACAGCCCAGCCTCCTCGTAACGGTAGAGCGAGGCGAGGGTGAACACCTGGGTGGCAAGGGTATCGAAGTTGAAGGGACGGAGCAGCAGCGTGGCCGGAAGCTCCTTCATCGAGTCGACAAAGACGAGGAGGGCGGCGGCGCCGAGCGCCGGGCGCAGCAGCGGCAGATGCACCCGCCACAAGGTTTCGCTGGTCGTGGCGCCAAGCGTCCGCGCCGCGGCGTCGGTATTGCGCGAGATCTTGCTAAGACCAGCCTCAACCGCACCCAGAGACGCCGCGAGGAAGCGGATGGCGTAGGCAAGCACCATGGCGAACGCGCTGCCCGAAAGCAGGAGCCCCGTCGGCACGTTGAACAGCGATCGCATCAGGGCGTCGACGCTGTTGTCGAGCCGGGCAAGAGGGATCAAGAGCCCAATGGCGAGCACGGTGCCGGGAACGGCGTAGCTGATGGCGGGGACGACGCTTAAAGTGTGGATCAGCTTCGATCGCGTCTGCCGGCGCGCGTACCCGAGGATCACGGCGAAGGTGACGGCTAGACAGGCGGCAGCGGCGGACAGCATCAGACTGTGCAAGGCGGCCTGCCAGAACTCCGGCGCAAGCCCGGCGGCGATATGGGCAAGCGCGTCGTGGATCAGCACCGAGGCGGGCAACACGAACCCGAACAGCACCGGCAGCGCGCAGGCGGCGGCAGCGAGCAATCCGGCGGCGCCCGGCAGCGTGTCCTCTGGGAGATGCCGATAACGACCGGTGGTGTGGTGGTAGCGCCGATTTGCCCGCATCGCGCGCTCGATGGAGAGCACGGCGAAGACGAAGGCGAGCATGATGCAGGCGATCTGGGCGGCGCCAGCCAAGCTGTTGCGGTCGAGCCAGGTGTCGTAGACGGCGACGGTGAGCGTGCGCACGCCAAAGAACTCCACCGCGCCGATGTCGTTCAGTGTTTCCATCAGCGCGAGCGCCACGCCCGCGGCAAGCGCGGGTCTCGCCAGCGGCAGCGCCACCTCGAAGAAGGTTGCGGCGGCGCTGCGGCCGAGCGTGCGGCTCACCTCGAGCACGCACACCGACTGGGCGAGAAAGCTCGCCCGCGCGGTGATGTAGACGTAAGGGTAGAGCACCATGCTCATCACCAAGATGGCGCCGCCAACGCTCCTGATGTCGGGGAACCAATAGTCCTTGGCGCTGTGCCAGCCGAACAGCTCGCGCAATAGGGTCTGCAGCGCGCCGGAATAGTCGAACACCTCGAGATAGCAATAGGCGATGATGTAGGTCGGAATGGCGAGCGGCAGGAGCAGCAGCCATTGGAACAGGCTTCGCCCCGGGAAGCGGTACATGGTGACGAGCCAGGCCGTGCCGGTGCCGATCAGGAGCGTCAGCGCGCCGACGCCCGCCATCAGCGCGAGCGTGCGGCGCACGGCTCCCGGCAGCACGTTGGCAATGAGGTGCGGCCAGGTATCGCCGCTCGACTGGAGCGCAAGCACGCCGATGGCGAGAACCGGGGCAATCGCGATCAGCGAGATGATAGATGCCGCGACCGACCAGGCGAAATTGCCGCTGTCGCGCAGTCGCGCGATGTGGCGACGCATCGAGTTTGGGCGCGATCCGCTCAGTTGCGCAGCGTGTGGCAATCCCGGCGTGCCCCGTCGAACGGTGCGGCCAGCGCGGCGACGGCCTCAGGCGACAGGAGCTGGTCGGCCTCCTGCAGGGCATCGGCAAAGGCGTTGGCGGCGTCGATGACGGGCTCGACCAAGCTCGAGCCGGTCAGCGCCAGCGCGCAAGCGCGCATCGCCGGGCAGCGATGGTGTTGCGAGGCGGCGATCAGCGAAATCGCCATGCACTCGTCGCGGCAGAAGCCGGCGCAGCCGAACGGGTAATATTCGATCTTGCGCGAGGCCGAGGCCTGCACCGCCCTGACCCAGCAGGCAAGCTCGGTCACCGCTCGCTTCGCCCGTTCCGCGCCGAGCACGCGGGCATAGGCATTCCACCCGGTCTCCCAGCAGGCGATGTCGCCGGTATCATAGCCGGCGAGCCAACAGCGGAAGCCGACGCCGACCAGCCACTCAGCCCCGGCCTGGCGCGGCGGCGGAGCGTGCACGCGGCCTATCTTGTCGATCTTGTTGTGGATGCTCATCTGAAAGTCCCCCTCATGAGCTCGGACCGTCATCGAAGCCGACCTTATCGACGAGCTCGCTTGCTTTCTTGCGCAAGGCGGCAATCTCGTTGAGCGAGATCGGATCGGCTTTGAAGGGCCCCCAGGACTGGACCAGCGGCGACCAGGGAACGCCCTCCTTCACCGGGTATTCGTTGTTCACATCGGCGTACATTTCCTGGCCCTCGTCGGAAGCCAGGAATTCCATCAGCTTGAGCGCGTTGTCCTTGTTCGGGGCATTCTTGGCGAGCACCGCGCCGGAGATGTTCACATGGGTGCCGCGGACATTGGTGTTGGGGAACAGCATGTTGACCGAGTTCGCCCACTCCTTCTGCTCGGGCTCTTTGTCGTTCTTGAGCATCGCGCCCATGTAATAGGTGTTGCCGACGGCGAGATCGCATTCGCCGGAATAGACGCCCTTGACCTGCATGCGGTCGTCGCCTGCGGGTTTCCGCGCGAGATTGGCCTTGAGGCCTTTCAGCCAGGTCTCGGTCTCGGCCTCGCCGTGGGCTGCGATCATCGAGGCGATGAGCGCCACGTTGTAGACGTGCTGGCCTGAGCGGATGCAGATCTTGCCGCGCCATTTTGGGTCGGCGAGGTCCTCATAGGTGATCGCGTCGAGCTTCACCCGATCCTTCGATGCATAGACGACGCGGGCGCGGCGGGTGAGCCCCCACCAGACACCTTCGCTGTCGCGATAGGCCGCCGGGATCTCCTTCTCCAGGGCAGCTGAATGGACCACTTGGCCTACGCCAGCCTCCTTCGCCTGCATCAGATTGCCGACATCGACGGTGAGCAAGAGATCGGCGGGGCTGTTGCGCCCTTCCGCCGCCATGCGCTCGATCAGGCCCTTCTCGGCGAAGATCACATTGACCTTGATGCCCGTCTCCTCGGTGAATTTGTTGAAGAGCGGATCGATGAGATAGGGCTGGCGGTAGGAGTAGACGTTCACCTCGGCCGTCTCGCCAGCCTCGGCGGCATGGCCAAGGGCACAGACAAGAATGGCGGAGAGAAGCGCGAGCAGGACGCGCCGCGCGAAGGAAATTTGCATGCTCACCTCTCCAATGGCCCGGGGGTCAAGCACCCGGTATCGGATTGCGGCCTTTATGACTCAAAAGGCACATTTCGGCTTAAGGCGTGAGCCGGCTACAAGTCAACGATAAAGTCATGATCTTTCGTAATTTAGAAGCCTTCTAAGCTTCATAATTCAAGTAAAAATATAAACGGCGCAATATAGCTGAATGCCTATGTGCAATTTCTTCGACCCAGCGCCAATAATTCTCGCAAGGAATGCAGTCTTCGCGCGCTTGAAAGATGAAATGCGGCCGGTCGCCGCAAGATGCGTTACGGCGCGGCGAGGCGGTCCTTGGCAAAGATCACATCGGCTGAGGTGCCGGCGCCGCGCTCGCTCGCGATGAGGAGCCGCGCCCGGTTTGCTTCCACGAGCGCCTTGGTGACGGGGAGCCCAAGGCCGGTTCCGGTCTGCTTGCGCGGCGCCGTGTCGAGCTGGTGGAAGGGCTGCATGGCGGCGGCGATCTCGTCCTCGGTCATGCCGACGCCGCCATCGTGCACGCGCAATCTCAAGTCACCGCCGTCGATCAATCTTGCCGAGACGATCACCTGGCCGCCGGCATTGGTGAACTTGATGGCGTTGGAGAGGAGGTTGAGCAGGATCTGCTTGAGCCGCCGCCGGTCGGCGATCACCGCCGGGAGATTCGGCGACAACGACGTCCTGAGCAGGATGCGCTCGCGCTTGGCGAGCGGTTGCAGACTGTTGACGCAAGCTTCGACCAGCTCGGGCAGATCCACCGCGGTGAAGTCGAGATCGAATTTGCCGGCATCGATCTTGGAAATGTCGAGCAGGTCGTTGAGCAGGCTGAGGGCGTAGAGCCCGCTCTGATGGATGTCCTCGACGTAACCCTTGTAGCGCGGATTGCCGATGGCGCCGAGGCGCTCCTCCAGCATGAGCTCGGTGAAACCGAGAATCGAATTGAGCGGCGTGCGCACTTCGTGGCTGACCTTGGCAAGAAAATCGAGGCGCCGCGCGACCGCGGCCGCATCGGACTCCTCCTTGTCCTCCTCGGCCTCGGCGACGGCCTGAGGCTCCGCATCGGCGGCCTGCGTCCCGGTGTCGAGCATGGCGCCATCGACGAGGCGAAGAAGCTCAAGCTCGCCGGCGAGCGATTTCACGTCGAAGCTGATCTTGAGGCGCCTGCGCCCGCGGGTCAGCGCCTCGACGGCGACAGTCCTCTCCCGTCCGTTTTGCGCGCTCGCGTTGAGCAGGGCCACGCCGCCGGGGACGATGGCCTCAAGGCCTCCCGCAGAGGCGAGCTCGTCAAAGGAACGGTAGCCGAAGGCATAGGCGAAGGCGGCATTGGCATGCACGAGGTCGCCATGGGCGAGAATGCCGATCGCCGCCGGCATCGCTTCGAGCAGCGCCTCGATGCTGGCGCGGCTCAAGGAGAGCGTCTCGAGTCCGAGCGCACCGGCCGGCGACAGCGAGCCTGGCCCGCGCAACACGCGCCCTTGCACTGCGCGGGCAATATGCTCGAGCGCCTCGCGGTCTGCGTGCATATCGGCTTTCGGCCTTAACTGTACGGGATCGACCATCAAGGACCCTGTTGGGCCAGGTGAGCGTGATGACACATCACTTGCGTGCCCATGGGCCCAGCCGCCCACCGACGCCTTTGAGCTAGGATCTGCGCCGCCGAATCGACTCATCCACTAAATTTAGGCGAATCAGCTGCATTGCATAGCGCGAAAGCGCTTCCGGGTCCCGATTCTCAGCCAAGAAAAAATTGATCTCAATCGCTCAATCTTGCTCTTGCCTTTTCGCACTGCAGCAATTATTATTGCACTGCAGCATAGATGAAGCGGCCGACTTTCCCTCCGGCCGTGCCAAGAGGATGCGATGCCCCCCAAGACGAAAGGTAAAGACATGAACGCCACCTATTCCCCCAGGACGCCGCCGAGCAGGCGCGCGATGCTTTCCGCAAAGGCGCCGAGCAGTTCGAGAAGTTGTCGCTCGACACCACCGTGCCTGAGAGCGTACGCGCTCTCGCCGAGAAGACCGTGAGCCAGACCCGCGAAGCCTATGAGAAAGGCAAGGATGCGTTGGAAGAGGCCGTGGATGCGCTCGAGCGCTCCTTCGACGCGGCTGGCCAAGGCGCCACCGCCTTCAACCGCAAGCTCATCGACATTGCCCAGCGCAATCTCAATTCCGGCTTCGACCTTGCCAAGAGTCTCGCCGGCGCCAAGAACCTCGCCGAGATTGTCGAGCTGCAGTCGGCCTTCATCCGCCATCAGTTCGACGTGTTTGCCAATCAGGCGGGCGAAATCAGGGCGCTGACCACCAAGATCGCCGCCGACACCACCGAGCCGATCAAGGCGCAGGTCACGCGCTCCCTCGATACCGTTCGGAAGTCGAGCTAAATCCGGCGTCGTTCCCCGGAAACCTGCGGAGACGACGTTTGAGAGTTGAGTAAAGTGTAAGAGTGACATGAGGCCCGGGCTTCGAACCCCGGGCCTTTTGTTTTGTTTAGCGTTCGGCCGGTAGGCTGGCGCAAGCCCGGCTCCCGCGCTTGCAAGCTTTTGCCGGTGCGCATAGGTTCCGGGCCAGGCTGGAAGATGATGCCGCCGTAGCTCAGTTGGTTAGAGCGCTTGACTGTGGATCAAGAGGTCGGTGATTCGAATTCACCCGGCGGTACCAGCCAAATCAAAGGATTAACTCAGCACAAGCCAACGGGAAGCGGGGAACTGAAGGTTGCAGCATAGGCTGCATTGTGGGCTGTGCAATCGATGCCGACGATGTGGATGTGAGTTGGCGCTCATAAGCCGCCCAAAATATCAATGAGTTGGCGTCAAACGCTAGGAGAAACGTGTCCTCATAAACCGACAGCCAGCCAAATGCAAGCTTGGATGCGCCGCCTCGCCATCCGTTATTGGGGAAAAGCGGACGCAGCGCGTGACTCGTCATTACATGATCCGTTAATGACCCAAAGCGGACATCGGTTGCATCCGCCGGCATGAGGCGGCGGAATTTATCGGACTTGTCGGTGGCGCGGTGGCGGCCGCTAGACGCCTCAAATTGCTGGGAACTGGGTCGCTTGGCCAGCCGCCTTAGGCATCCACGACGCGCCGGTTAAACATCCAGAGCGCGAAGGCGCTCGCCAACATCACCACCCCGCCGAGCGGCACCGACCAACTGGCGTGGCGCGCCGAGGTCGCTGGCGAGCTTTGCTTTCTTCGACGAGCTTGGAAATGTCCAGCGTGATCTTCATCGCGCACCCCACGACGCTGGATCCCCGATGGCGCGACGATATCCACGTCAACTCAGGTGTGATGTCCGCGGCTTTCGCGCAACTTAGCAGGCCCATTATTTTGATTCCAACGATGAGCATGTGTCTGCTTCTGCGGGTAAAGCGGACATCTTTGATCCGCGCTCTAATGTCTGCTACACGACCCAAAGCGGACATGCCCGCTCAGTCGGCGGCGGTGCTGACAGTGCTGCGCTTCTTCGAGCCGCCCTTGCGACTGACGTCGCGCGTACCGGATGACTTTCGGTTTGGCGACGCCGCAGATGGCGTCCTTCAAATGCGGCGGCCCATCGGTCCAACGAGGCTTGTTGGATCGCCTGCAGCCCATCGATGCTGGCGGTGCCGAACAGCGAGCTTCCAGAAATAGCAGCGAGCCGCTTCTCCAGGTCAGGTGCGCGCCTGCGCGCGCGGCGCGCGCCGTTGCCAGCGACTGCTCTCCCAGCACGACGGGCGACCAGCCTGCTGGCCGTCGCCTGGGTGGCTTGCGCCGCGACCACGTTGTGCCCGGAGTCGCAAATGAACCTTCCGAGTCTTCGCTGCCGTCGGCGCCGGGAGACCTCACCAGTGGGCTTATAGTTATGCGAGCGCCCGCCCAACGTTGGCGGCGGTGCTGACAGTGCTGCGCTTCTTCGAGCCGCCCTTGCGACTGACCTTGCGACTGCGCGTACCGGACGGCTTCGGTTTGGCGACGCCGCAGATGGCGTCCTTCAAATGCGGCGGCCCATCGGTCAACGAGGCTTGTTGGATCGCCAGCCCATCGATGCTGGTGCCGAACAGCGACTTCCAGAAATAGCGCTTGAAGCCGTTCTCCAAGAGGTCGGTCGCGCGCACGCGGCGCGTTGCCAACGACTGCTCTCCCAGCACGACGGCGACCAGCTTGCGGCCGTCGCGGGTGGCGCTCGCCACCACGTTGAATCCGGAGTCGCAAATGAACCCGGTCTTCATGCCGTCGGCGCCGGGGAGACTCACCAATAGGCCGTTATGCGTGCGCATGATCTGCTTGCCCACCTGAACCTGGACGGTGGTGAACAGATCGGCGTGCTCGGGGAACGCGATGATGATGGCGCGCGCGAGCTTGGCAAGGTCGCGGGCGGTGGTGACTTGGCGCTCGTCGGGCAGGCCGTTGACGTTGGCGAAATTGGTCCGCGTCATGCCGAGATGCTGTGCCGTCTCGTTCATGCGCTGGACGAACGCCTCCTGACTGCCGGCGACCCCCTCGGCGATCATGACGGCGACGTCGTTGGCCGACTCGACGATGAGGACCTTGAGCGCGACGTCGAGCGTGATCGACTCGCCCACTTTCAGCCAGAGCTTGCTTGGGGCCTGCTCCGTCGCCTCCTTGGAGCATATGAGCTTGGTGTCGGGCGTGACGGTGCCTGCCTTCAGCGCCTGGAAGGCGACATAGGCCGTCATCAACTTGGTGAGGGATGCCGGGAACCACTGGGCGTCGGGATCTTCGGCGTAGAACACCGTGCCGTTATAGGGCTCGAAGACAAGGGCTGGACCGGCGGACGCGCCTGACGAGGCCATCAAGACCGCTCCGACGAGAAGGCCTAGACCGGCACGCCGCAGCATCATCCCTATTCCCCTCATCAATTGGCCTTTGCGCAGCGCACCCTAATGAGCGCCGCAGCGGTTCTGGGCTGTTTTCGGACATCAGCGCGCGCTTGCCCATGTCACCAAACCGAAGTGGGTTCTTGGAGAAATCAGCTCGGCCGTCAGCTCCGAATAGCTGACCGGGCACCCACCAACCGGTCCGTTGGTTTGTTGGTCGAGTTGCCGCGCTTCTCTGGATGATTATGCCTGTGGTGGTGGTGAGCGCAGAGGCTTTGAGTGTTCTCGTATTTGAAAAAGAGCAACCACTGACCTAGGTGGGGTTCGATGTGATCGACGTGGCTTGCAGCTACTATCCGACCTTCAATGGCACACTGTCGGCACCGTGGTTCTTCGGCAAGCCTGTGCCTTCTGATCGACTTCCATGTTGGTGACTTACACCAAGAGCGCCATGGCGGTTCTACTCTGCGCCTGGTGTCATGCCACCGATCAAGATCAATAGTGAGTCCAATGTTGTAATGCGGCATGGCGAGTGCCCCCGGTATGCCGATGTGCCCTGTGCCTGGCTCGACTGGCAGTGCACCCCTGCACTGCGGTCGTTCCGGCGGTCTCTGGGCTATCCCTCTCTATTACCTACTGATTCTAGGCGTTTAGAGTGGCAATTTTCGGACCCACTCTCAACCCACCAAAATAAAGTTCGCCATGTGACCAAAGAGTCACAGGGTATGGATCTCGCGTGGGGCATCTCACCCAAGTTCGAGGGATTGAGTGACTGTGTCTGCTTCTGGCACAAAGCAGACATGTTCAACGCAATGACGAGATATCCGCTTTGAGGGGGAATAACGAGGACATGACGCGGACGTAATCCAGTATGGCCGCTCGCGACCACGCGCCATGAACGTTAAAAGCCTTTCTTCTTTGCGTCAGACCAGATTGAAACAGTCGAGAAAGCCCCTCGGCGTAGTGCACACCAACAAAGACTCGATCCCATGGGCCATCATCCACGGCTTCTTCAGGTGGCTCTACCAGCCGCGCAGGCCCTACTTCTCGAAAGGCTGTTTTAGGCCTACTCTTCAGCCCAGGCGGGAGATTGAAAGCCGCCATCGAGGGCTTGGCGTCGCCTAGAGGGGAAAAGTCATGCATTGGTATCGGGTCTCCTCGGCTTTGGCCGCGATTGCTGCGTTCGGCACTTTTCTAATCGCGGCTTCTTCGCAGGCAGGACAATATGAAGGGGCGCCGACCTTCTCGGCTGCCCAGGCAATTCAGGGCGTTCCGCTCCACGGTGCCGATTATTCAATCAGCGACCGCGTGCCGGTTGAGAACTTCCAATACGCGTTCAGTGTGAACACCAAATGGGGTCCGCTCAGGGTCAAGGGTAGCGACCTCTTACGCGTCCGTTTACGCGAGATCACGGCGACGGAGAAGCTCGAGGAGGTGAACGGCGCTGAAACCGCGGTCAAGTCGGCCGGAAGAACGGCGCTTGCGCCGCTCAACACCGCCAAGGACCTCGTGACCCAACCCGCCCAGACGATCGGCGATACAGCTTCGCGGCGTCGGTCACATTTTCGGCACTGCGCGGGCGACGATGAACGCGACCGACCCGCATGGCGACAGAATTATTGCCTCGGTCACGGGCGGTGCCTCCGCGCGGCGCAAGCAGGCCTTCAATCTCGGTGTTGATCCGAACACGAGCTTCCCGCCGCTTGCCGATCAGTTGAAGCGCGTTGCCACGGCAAGCGCTGTCGGCGAGACCTCGGCCAACGTGGGCATGAGCTTTGTCGCTGGACCGGCCGGCTATGCGATCGGTGCGACCGGCACGGTTGGTCAGGTGCGGGAGCTGCTCCGGGACAAGACGCCAGCGGACCTCGAAAAGGAGGGGCGCGATCTGCTCGCCGTAATGGGCGTTTCGCAGGGGACAATGAATGCGTTCTACGCGAACCCCAATCTGAGCCCGACGGACAAAATCGTCATCGTGAAAGTCCTCGAAAGCCTTGGCGGTATTCAGCGACGAGAACTCTTTGTTGCCGGCGCGGCCAAAGCCTCCTCAGTTGAAATGGGCTTTTTCTATCGGCACCAGGCCATGCTGATTCAGCAATACGCCAAGAGGGTTTCCCCGGTGCGCGGCTTTGTGAGCGTGGGTGGCGCGCCCATGCTGATGACGGCGAACGGAAGCGTCAGCATCCTGCCCGTTGATTATCTGAACTGGAGCGCACCTCTCAACCAGATTGCGTCTACAAGCCACGGCGGCGAATTGTGGATTACGGGAAAAGCGAGCTCAACGGCCACCTCCCAGCTCTCTGCGCTCGGCTGGAAGGTTGTGCCCAAGGCCGGCGCGCGGCTTGGGACTTATCCGCAACTCGCCGGCTGGAATTGATGCTCGCCTACCGGCGCCGAGCGGCCCCTATAACTTGGAACGAGCTCGTCAGCGAATCAAACTGCCCCCTGAGTCCAGCTCATGCAACAGCGCCTTGGCGGCCTTAAGGTCAGGGGTATCGAAGCCCTCGGTGAACCAAGCGTATGTGTCGGAGAGCATTTGGCGCGCTTCGTCGCGCCGACCCTGTTGTTGGCAAAGGCGCGCCAGACTTGTCGTCGCTCGGAGCTCCCAAGCTTTGCTCAGCTGGTGCCGCGCCGTTCCGATCGCTCGACGGAAGTGTTCTTCGGCCTCCCCATTTTGTGACCCGGTCCGCAACGCAAGTTCGCCTTTGAGGCGGTGCAACTCGGCCTTCTGGCAGAGCTCGTCGCTCCTTTCGGCAATGCCCAGACCCTCATCGAGCATCGTCCCTGGCCTCGTCAGGTCGGCCCGCTTGAATGTAAGCGTCGCCGAGGATGCTGAGGTAGTAGGGTAGAGCGAGACCCGCGCCGGTGGCCCGATATGCTTCGAGGCCCCGTGTAAGCAGTGGTAATGCTTCGTTCGGACGCCCTTCGAGGAGCACTCCCGCAGCCTTGTAGAGTGTCCCGGTGGCGTGAAACATCGCGAAGCCCTGTTCGGTCGCGGTTTGTATTCCCTCTTCGCTTGCCGCCTTGGTTTCGGCGGGAAGCCCAAGCTGATGGTAAAGCCAGCTCGTGTGGTGCTGGGCATAGGCAAGGCTGAAGGGGTGCTCGATCGCGCGGGCGAGCTTGAGCGTCTCTTGGCTCACCCGCTGCGCCTGCTCAGGATAGCCCAGCTGCCACAGGGCCAGCGCCAAATAGCAGCGATGCGTTATCCCGGCGTCTTGGCCGACGTGCGACGCCCACAGAGCCGTGCGTTCACGATCGTCGTAGCGCGAAAGGGCCTTTTCATATTGGGTGAGCGCGCCGACGAAATCGCCGCGGTAAAACAGCGTCAAGCCCAATAGGAAGAGTGCCTCCATCCAGATGCCGGGGTCCTCGAAGCGCTCGGCAAGGCCGATCGCCTCTCTGGCCAAGTCCATGGACAAGCCCATCTCGCCACGGACCACCCGCCAGGCGAAATTGCCCCACACCACGGCGAAGAGTTGTGGCGGTTGCCCTATTCTTTCGCACAGCTCGCGCGCACGCACGAAGACAGGGCCAACCTCGGGGCTGCGTAGCCGCGCGCGGCGATGTATGCCGTGCCGAGAGGACTGAGAGTCTGCAATTCCAGCGCATCGCGCTCAGCGCCGCTCGGGAAGCCCTTGAGCAATGCTAAAGTCTGCTCGAAGTCTCTGATCGCCTGGGGCAAAGCCCCCGCGCCATAGCTTGGGTCCCCGCCAAATGCAGATACTCGACGGCCTTGACCTGGTTGCCGCTGCGCGAAAAATGATGGGCCAATTCGGCGACGTGATCGTCGAGCGAGGCAGTGTAGATCGTCTCGATCGCATGACCCACATGCTCGTGCAGCCGCTTGCGGCGCTCGAGCAGCACGGAGTTGTAAGCCACTTCCTGGGTGAGCGCGTGCTTGAAGATGTATTCGACGTCGACGATCGAGGGTTGCTCGTAGACGAACTCGCCCAGTTGCAACCTTGCGATCAGGCGTTCCAGCTCGTCCTCGGACTTCCCCGCGACGGCGCGCGCCAGACTGAGGACGAACTCACGGCCGAGGATCGCGAGCGTCTGCAAGCAGGTTCTTCTCGTCATTGTGTAGGCGGTCGATGCGCGCGGCCAAGATCGCCTGCACCGTTGGGGGATCCTGAGCGATCCAAGCGGTCGAACGAGGGTCACGGTTCCGTTCTGTCGCGCGAGCGCCCCTTCATCGAACAGCGCCTGAACGGTCTCTTCCATGAAGAAGGGGACGCCGCCAGTGGTCGTGATGATGAGCTCCTTGAGCGGCGCGAGCGCGTGGGTATCGCCCAGGATGGCGGACAGCATCTCATCCGCGCTGCCCTCTCCAAGCGACTCGAGCCGCAGCCGAGAGCACCAGGCTTTGTCGCCCCAGCGATGTGCGTATTCGGGCCGATAGTTGACCAAAAGCAGCATGCGCGAGCCGCTGAGCATATCGGCGAGCCTGTCAAGAAGCGCCTGACTCTCATCGTCCAGCCAATGCAAATCTTCGATTATCAGCAGGAGCGGGCGATCGACGGCTTCCGCCAGGAAGCAGCCGCGCGACGGCGTCCAAAGTCCGCGACTTGCGCAGCTGCGCGTCCATTCCGGCGAGACGATCCTTGTCATCCGCAATCTCAAGCAAAGCGTGCAAATAAGGCAGCCAGCTCTCCAAGTCAGGATCGAGCGCTCTGACCTTGGCTGCGACCTTCTCGCGACGCGCCTGAACGCTGTCCTCGCCGGCGATGTCAAAATAGCCATGCAGGAGCTCGACGATCGGCAAATAGGCCGAGCCCTTGCCGTGTGAGACCGAGAACGCCTCGAGGACCGTCCATTCGGATTGCACCTCGGCTTTAAATTCAAAGAACAACCGCGACTTGCCAACGCCAGGTTCGGCCACTACCGCAACGATCTGCCCAGCACCCGAATGAGCGCGCGCGGCCGCGCGCTTCAAGCGCCTCCTTCTCTTTGGTGCGACCAACAAACTTTGACAGGCCGCGGCCGGCCGAGCGCTGTAGTCGGGTCCGCAGCGGCCCTAGCCCGACCACCTCATGCACGTTGATGGGCTCGCTGATCCCCTTCACCTGCGCCGACCCGAGTGGCCTCAGCGCGAAATAGCCCTCGACTAATGTGCGCGTGCTGTCGCTAATGACCGTGGACCCGGCATTGGCGAGGCTCTGCAACCGGGATGCAAGATTTACGGTGTGACCAATCGGCGTGTATTCGGTATGGCCGGCGCCGGTTTTGATCGTTCGCACCACCACTTCGCCGGTGTTCGCTCCGGCCCTGATCTGAATTGGCGGCCGGCCATCCGCTCGCAGACGCGCGCTGTAGCGCCGGATCTCATCCTGCATCCGCATCGCGCTGTACAAACTCCGCTGAGGATGATCTTCGCGGGCTACCGGGGCGCCGAACAGCGCGAAGATACCATCGCCCGTCGACTGCACGACGTAGCCGTCATAGCGCCGCACGGCGTCGATCATCAGCCCGAGTACAGGGTCGATGATCGCGCGCACTTCTTCGGGATCGAGATTTTGCCCGAGCTCGGTCAGATCCATGATGTCGACGAACAGGGCCGTAACCATTTTGCGTTCGCCCTCTGGAACTGATTGAGCCTCGACAGCCGTGCCGAGGGCGAAGCCGAGGACCACAGGTTGGGGCTTATCGAGTCGCGTTGGCGGCCGCCGCCTTGGGGAAGGTTGCTGGTCAAGCGCAACACCACATTCACTGCAGAATTTCGCGCTGGTTCGATTGGGTGCGCCGCAAGCGGGACAATGCAGCGGCAAGGCTGTGCCGCAGACGTCGCAGAATTTCGCGGCCTCCGAATTGCTGACAATCGCAGCTTGGACACTGCATGAGTTACATCGCTCGTCGCTACTGCAATTCGTCCCAACGGTTCGAGTGCCGCGCCAGCATGGAGAAGGCGATGAAAATCGCAGCGGCAAGGAGAACGCCGCGTCGGTTCAGATGTCTTCCGGCGTCCCATCGCTTGGAATGGGTGTCACTTGATTGCACCGTCATGAGTCCTCTCCGTCCGACAATCTTGTTTGTTTGCGCAGAACAGTATCCAGGAGAGCCCAATATCCCATCACAATGTGGCAGACCTACAACATGGTAAGCCGCGGACTTCATATGTCGCTTCTGGCATTGTTGACGCAAACTGCGCTGATGAATGTCCGCCGAGGAATAATCATGACATGACGTGACGTGAGGCGAAGTTCCGGTCATGACCCAAAGCGGACATTTAACTCAGAACCCGCCGAATATACGCCCCAACATCCCAGGCGCAGGCGCAGGCGACGGTCGTGGTGCGTCCCGCCGTAATATGTCCCCTTGGACCGTAAGGCGGCCGGGGGCTTTGGGACACCGTGGACGGCGGTGGCGGCGGACCGGCATCCCCGCCCGGAACGACTCCAGGGATAGGCGGCGTAGGGCCAGCTCTGGCCGTACTCCTCCGCGGCAAGCGCCTCCGGCGACCCGGCGTCGTCGGTTGCGACCGCGCCCAAAGGATCCTGGTGGGCTTGAAAGCCTCTATAATCGCCTTGGGGTCGCCCGGGGCAGCAGGAAGTCCGGTCTTGAGGTTCACGCGCACGAGCTTGATGCCGGGCGGAGCGCGGAACGGGATCGGCGGCTGGCCGGCAAGGGCGATCTTGAAAATTCGCGAACCACAGGCGCCGAGACATTGCCGCCGGTCTCGCCATGCCCCATGGGTGATGGGTTGTCGAAACCCATATACACGCCAACCACGAGGTCGGGCGTAAAGCCGATGAACCAGCCATCCTTCTCGTCATTGGTGGTGCCGGTCTTGCCGGCGATGGGTCGCTCCAGCACCTTGAGCTTCTGCGCAGTACCGCGCTGGACTACACCTTCCATGATTGAGACCATCTGATAGGCGCTCATCGGATCGACGATCTGCGGACGGTCGTCGACGAGCTGCAGGCTCATCCTGGCCGCTCCATTCCCTCGCGTCGCAATTGGGGCAGTCGCGATCGTCATGCTGCCAGATGGTGCGGCCGTAACGATCCTGGATGCGGTCGATCAGCGTCGGTTTGATCTGCTTGCCGCCATTGGCGATCATGCCATAAGCGCCAACCATGCGCAGCAGCGTGGTCTCGCCGGCGCCGAGCGCCATCGAAAGCATCGGCATCAGATTGTCGTAGACGCCGAACCGCCTCGCATATTCGACGATGATCGGCATGCCCATGTCGTTGGCAAGGCGCACCGTCATCAGGTTGCGCGACTTCTCGATGCCGAAACGCAAGGTCGAGGGACCTGCCGCCGAGCCGGCCTCATAGTTCTTCGGGCACCATTTCGGCATGCCCGCTCCTTGACTGATGCACAGCCGGCCGTCGACGATAATGCTCGCCGGCGTATAGCCGTTGTCGAGCGCGGTCGTGTAGATCAGCGGCTTGAAGGATGACCCCGGCTGGCGGCGTGCCTGCACCGCGCGGTCGAACTGACTCTCGGCGAAGCTGAAGCCGCCGACCAGCGCCAGCACGCGCCCGGTATGCGGGTCCATGGCGACGAGCGCTCCACTAATCTTTGGGACCTGCTGCAGAGACCATTGTCCCGTGACGTCGGTGTCGGCGTCGGTGGGCTCGCGCGGCGACACGTAGATGACATCGCCCGGTTTGAGCACGTCGGTCAGAACTCTCGGACTTCCGCCCATGCCGTTCTTGAGCCTCGGCCGGGCCCATTTCACTTCGCTGAACGGGATGATACCGGTCTCCCGCTCCTCTGAGAGCTTGCCCGCCGAGGTGCGGGTCGGGCGCAAGCCGATCTTCGCTGTGTCCTTGTTGGCCTCGAGCACCACGGCGAGCCGCCAGGGATCGATATCGCCCCACACGTTCATGGCGCCGAGCGTCTTGCCCCAATCGCCGTCGAGCTCAATCTTCTTCACCACGCCCCGGAAGCCATGCCGGTGATCATAGGCGATTAGACCGTCGACGAAGGTTTTTCGTGCAATCTCCTGTAGGCGCGGATCGAGCGTCGTGCGTACCGAGAGGCCGCCGCCATAGAGCTTGTCTTCGCCGAAGAGATCGATGATGTCGCGGCGCACTTCCTCGGCGAAGTACTCCGAGAAGGCGAGCCGCGCGCCGGTCTGGCGCACCTGCACGCCGAGCGGCTCGGCCTTGGCGGTCTCGCCCTCTTCCTTGGTGACGAAGCCGTTCTCGACCATGCGGTCGATCACCCAGTTGCGACGGGCGACGGCGCGCTCGGGAAAGCGGAACGGATTGTAGTTACTCGGCGCCTTGGGCAGCGTGGCAAGATAGGCGCAGTCGGCACAGACATGAACTGAAATCGAAACAA
>ERZ1370068.1619-contig-11525_pt1 | contig 65160 bp, 93 predicted proteins | sample MGYA00561227_ERZ1370068 | MGnify/ENA primary metagenome ERZ1370068 (study PRJEB38410, sample SAMEA6850437) | metagenome | study: Metagenomic assessment of the ecological functions of the soil: analysis of the soil microbiota associated with the... | reverse complement strand
ATTGTACTTCGTTCAGTTCGTATTGCTAGACCTTGAAGGCGCCTGCTGCCGTTCAGGACCCTGGGCGGACAGCCGGTCGATCGCATCTACGAGCTCGCCGAACTGTCTACGCCGAGATCAACGTACGGACGCGGCGCAGCCGCTTGATCTGCCATCTGGCGCGAACGCGCGAGCGCGGCCGAGGACGAGCCGCGTCCAGCTACGAGCCGGTCGCCTGGCCGGCAGCGGCCGAGAATGCGCGCCGCAGCTCTGTCCGAGGTGCTCGCGCCGCCCGGACCTTCAGCACGACGCGGACCGCGCGCGCCACGCGGCGAACGATCGGAGGGTGGCCAGCCCCGCGCGGCTCAGGCGACGATCTGGTCGAGGAAATGCCGCCCGGCGCGGTCCCTCGACCTCGACGATCCACACATCGGGATCGAAACGTAGTTCCCGCGCCAGGCGTTCCTCGGACCTTGGCCTCCGGTGCCGGGCTGTTCGCCAAGGCACCGGCTGAACAGCCGCTCCGCTGGCCGCGCGCGTCGTCGAAGGCGCTCTGCGGCGTCCGGCCCGAACAGCCTCCGGCGGTGCCGTCGAGCCGATTGGAGCTTGACGAAAATGGCGCCCGGCCTCCTCCGCACCGCGCCGGCACGCACGGCCGCGAAGGCGCCTTCGATGTGGCAGCGGCGGACATAGGCCGCGACCCAGACTGCGGGTTGCCAGGCGCATTCCAACGTCCCGCACGTCCTGCCCGCCAACATGCAAGGCGTCGACAGTATCCACCACGGGAGCGACCAAGACGAGGCTGCGCCTCGGCATTTCTTTGCTGGTTTGGATGCGCGCCCGCGCCGACGATCACCCCAGCGCAGGCCCCCGATACAGCGCACTGTCCGGACAAGATCCGTGCGACCAGTCTGGCGGCTGGCGGTCGCTCCAGCGGCCGGCCGGTCATCGCGGCCAGCTCGCGCACGACACGGTCCGAGGCCAGGCCCGTGATCGGCAGCTTGCGCTCGCGTTCGAATTTCTCGATCGCAGCCTGGAGTCTCGGGATCGATGATGCCGCTGGGCCTGATCTGGCCGTAGCCGTATTCGGCGAGCGCGCGTTGCAGCGCGATGACGCGTTTCGAAGCGCGCCGGACGCTCGACGGCCACTTCGGCGCGAACCGGCGTCGGACGTGCGGCAGCCGCGGACGCCACCGTCGCCTTCGTCAGCTTGGCCGGCGATCGCACCATGGCCTGCAGCAGCGCCTCGTTCGGCTCCGTGCTCGGCTTCTGAGACCGGCGGCCTGCTCGAAATCGCCGGATCGCAGCATCCGTTTGGGGCCATAGAGGCCATCGACCACGCCGTCGTAGTAGCCTCGGCGCACCAGTTCGCGCTGGATATCGCCGATGATCTCACCTGGCATCCGCGAGCCCGGACGGCGCGGTGACCTTGGACGGCGTCGAGGCGGGCCGCCGGATCCTGCCGCGGACGCGGGACCATAGCCGGTGCTGTCCGTCACTTCCACCGGCTTCACGTCGCAACGAGGCGCGCCTTTTCACCAGGTTTCCTGCCGCAACCAGCGCATCTTTGAACATTGGGAGCGGATGCGAGCCGGATTGCATGAACAATACGTTGAACAGGATGGCTATCGTGGCCAATGCCCCGAGCGCAAAGCCTGCGGCATCCTCGGGCTCCATCCCAGCGCTCCGGAACGGATGGGGTCCACGGTCCTCGTGGACACTTTCCCCCGGCCGGCGCGTGTGGCGGAACTACGCGCGTCTATTCACCCCAATGCCGGTCGGCCAGGCCGCAGTCAGGCCGGCCGCCGAGCAACCGGCGATGCCCGGTCTGACGCGGATCGAGGGCGACGGCTGTCTGCGTGGCCATCGAGGTATGCCGGCCTGCGGCGCGCCGAGCCGGGACCCACGTGTCGATGCAGTCTCGGAACGGGCGGACGATCCACGTTTATGTGCACGCCCGATGTTTGGGACGCGCTCCCCTTATTCGCTGGGCCAATGGTGTCGAGGCCGCTTAAGCGAACACTAAAGCAGGAACCGCGGTAGGGACGCGCGAGCCTGTTTACGCGCCACTTCGATGGTTTTTCGCCAGCGCATTCGTCTAGAATGGTGAATGGTCGGTTGCCGAAACGCAATCGGCCCCGGCTCGATCGGATCAAGGGTGAGCCGGGCCCGCGCATATTGTGCCCATAATTCGGCGGCGCTGACGTGGTCGCTCGATTTGAATTAAATGCCGATTGTTCGAATTTTTCCAAAAGAACGCGGCTCATTCACAGCGAATACGGAAAAAGCGCGAGATATCTCCAACCGGCGCTTCAAGTCTTGCAGCTAGGGTCGAGCTCCAATGCGGCGAACAACAGCAGGGGACTAAGAGGCAGGTCATGCGATTTCTCTTGCGGATGGCGTTTTGGCTCACGTCGTCATTCTGGCACTGCTGCCGAGTGGCGGATCGCAGCCCACACCGAGGTCAATGTGAGCGCCGTCGACGCGATGTCGGCGGCGAGGCTACCGTCACCGACATGCGGTCATTCTGCGGCCGGCAGCCCGACGCCTGCGCGGTCGGATCGCAGGCAGCGGTCGCGATCGGACATCGGGCGCAGGCCGGCGCCAAAGATGCTCTACGGCATACTCTCAACGAGCATCTTAGGTCCCGACGCGGAACGGCACGGCGAATGCCGCGAGCCGGCAACGCAACTCCGATCCCGCACCGCCCGAGCGCTTCGCAGCACACGCTTTCGCCGGCTGATTTAGCGCCGGCTTGGCGCCGGCCCGCAATCCGCAAGGACGCACGCAGCGATCGGCAGACCTGATGCGGAACCTGGCTCGGATCCCCGGTAGTTCCGCGCCGCTGAGCGGTTTGACCGGCCGGCGAGCCTGCGCTTAGCAGGTTGCGGCTATTCTTTTCTCGATGGCCGTTCGCGGACTATATCATCGCTCCTATATATCCAGCTAAGCGCACAACCATGAGCGCGATCTCGCCCGACACCATGACGACCATCGACGAGATCATCGACAACTTTTCGCTGCTCGACGAGTGGGACGACCGCTACCGCTATGTCATCGAGCTCGGCCGCGGTTTGAGCCCGCTGTCCGAGCAGGACCGCACCGACGCGAACAAGGTGCAGGGCTGCGCCAGCCAGGTCTGGCTTGCGACCACCGTGCGCCCGAACGGCCAACGTGGCCCGGCGCTAACCTTCTGTCGGCGACAGCGATGCCCATATCGTGCGCGGGCTGATCGCCATCCTGTTCGCGATGTTCTCCGGCAAGCCCGCGCATGAGATCCTTGCGGCCGACGCGATCGCGCTGTTCGAGCGCCTCGGCCTGCGCGAGCACCTGACGCCTGCAGCGCTCGAACGGATTCCGTTCGATGGTCGAGCGCATTCGCGCGGACGCCGCGCGCGGCACTGGCCGCCACCGCGTAAGCGGCGCGCACGCCGCTGCTACTTGCGCCGGCGCCGCTGCTGGCCGAGCCCCATCTGCTTGGCGAGGTGCGAGCGCGCGGCCGCGTAGTTCGGCGCCACCATCGGATAATCCGGCGGCAATCCCCATTTTTCGCGGTACTGCTCCGGCGTCATGTTGTATTGCGTGCGCAGGTGACGCTTGAGCGACTTGAACTTCTTTCCGTCCTCGAGACAGACGATATGGTCCGGCGTGATCGACTTCTTGACCGAGACGGCGGGTTTCGGCGGCTCGCTCGGCGCCTCGCCGTGCCCGCTCGACACCCGCGTCAGGGCCGAGTGCACTTGACCGATCAGCGCCGGCAAATCCGCGGTCGGCACCGAATTGTTGCTGACATAAGCCGAGACGATCGACGCCGTCAGCTCGATGAATGTTCCCGCGCCATGCATTTTCGCTCATCGCTGTTGTTCCCTGCCGCGCTTTGATCTTCAGGTCCTGCCTGAGTGAACGTTGTGTTCCTTGCGTATTCGACGGCCTTAGCTGCGGGTGCGCTGCGAACCCAATGCGTCGAATGCAATCGGAAGTATAATTTAACTGCATTTCTATTCATATCGTTCTGTAGAAAGGCAAGAAGTGTTTCTGTAGTGGATGTGATATAATCTTTAATTACTTGTGACATGTTCTAGGCGTTACGAGATCAAATCGTCGCGAGCGGCGTTTAATCGATTTCAGCGGTGCTCGACAGGTGTCGCCCGCTGATTTCGCGGGCAGGCTCATCGGCCGCGCCGCGACGGTCAACAACATCTCACTTGTTGATCGTCCTCGATGACCCAAATAGAACGCTGTCAAAGCTCATTTGGATCGAGGTTGAACAACATGACTTCCAACCCCGCCTCGCGCACCATGAAAGCGATGACGAGTGGAAAAACTGCTCCACTCCGGAGCAGTTTCACGTCACCCGGCAGCATGGCACCGGAGCGCCCCTTCTCGAGTCCGCTCAACAGCGAGAAAGCGCCCGGGTCTCTTCAAATGCGCTGCTGCGGCGCGCCGCTCTTTTCCGTCGAGCACCAAGTTCGAGTCTGGCACCGGCTGGCCCAGCTTTTGGGCGCCGGTCGATAAGGACGGCGGTAAGCGAAAACGAGGACGGCTCGTGGTTCATGCGCCGGACCGAGTCCGCTGCGCGTCATCGCGATGCACATCTCGGCCATGTCTTTCCCGATGGCCCCAAGCCGACAGGCGCGCGCTATTGCATGAACGGTGTCGCGCTGAGCTTCGCGCCGGGCGAGATTGCGGAAAGGTGATTGCAGCGCAGCGGCGATCTGGCGAGAAGGCCGGCGCAGCGCCGACGGTCGTCCGCCGTCTGCGACTAGGAGTTGCTCTCGATATGCGCGCGCAACTCGGCGATCGAGCCGAACCTGCACCGTTCCATGCCGGAAGCTCGGCCTCGATCGATCCGTCGGCGTAGAGGCGTATAGGCCATGCCTCGACGACCCCGGATTTAAGGATCGCTCGCCCGCGGCTGTTCGCTCGCCGTCGAGCTCCAGCGGCGGCTCTTGGACGGAGGCCGCCTGATCCATGGTGGGCTGGGCCTCGTCGAGTGTCGGCCCAGCCTCGGGCTCGGCATTTCTCCCGGTCCCGCGTTCGGCGGGCCAGAAGGCATCGAAGTTCTGCGGCGGCGGGTCGTGGGACGCGCCGGCTTTGAGCGAAACAGAAAATCCAACCGTGATGCCTTCAAGACGTCAACAGCCGCGCTCCGCGCACGATCGTCCGCCGCAATCTTCGACTCGGGCGACTCGCTCTGAACAGCTGAAGGCGGGGCGGTCTGCGCCGATGGTGCCCGGCACCGTTCTGGGGACAGCGGGACGTCGTCCTGGTCGGCGACGGAGCGAGGGTTCGGCCTTGGGTCGCTCGGTTCGCGGAATACTAGAGCGCAAGCCGCTCGATCGCCGTGGACGATACATCGACCTGGCTGACGGCGTCGGAGCGGCCGCAGCGCCCGGTCGGACGAGGATCGCGCACGGGCGTCTCGTGCCTGAGGCGTGACGGGACGTTGGCCTGGGAAGGAATGTTTGCCTGAGCAGGGCGGCGCACCGGCAGCGACCGCGGGCGCCGGGGCGGCAACGACAGAGGGAACTTCAGGCGCCACTGGCGCTCTCGGGCAGACGGGCCGCGGGTTTGGCGACCACGCGCGTCTTGAGCGCCTCGGTGATCCGACCCGAGTTCGGCCACCACGGCCGCCAAGCCGATCAGAATCAAGCCTCCGGCCAACCCAGTGGTGCCCGCGAGGACGAAGCGTGGTGCCAAGAGTGAACTCATTGATTGGAATGCCGAATCCGATCGCCGCGACGCCCGTCGCGGCAAGCACGATCCCCAACAACGCCAAAATCACAGACATATCTCTAAGTCCCAGAAGTCCCAGCGCGATACCGGTTAAATCCTCGACAGAGCCATGGTGCTATGGTTACTAAAGAATTTTGACCCTGTTCCGGTTCGATCGCAATAATTAATGCGAGCGGGATGTGGCCAAATCCGATTTTGCTTAACACCCCAGGACACCTTGCACGACCCCCGATCGCGCGAGCCAGTGGTTCGAGGGACGCGTACGTGCAACTGCACCCGCGACCGCGCTGTCATCCGCGCGGCCTGCGAATTTCCGGACGGCCGGCGCTGAACTCGATGACGGCACGCCGCTCGGGCGTATTAGAGCAGAAGTTGCATGCGTTGCCCCAGCACCCGCGGCGGCCTAATGAGTAAATCGGGAACCGGGACCGACGTGCACCCGTTGCCATAGTTCCACCGGGCCCTCGCCTGGTCCTCCTGCCCATTTGACCATTTGAGGAGCAAGCCGATGTCTTTCACGCTGCCCGATCTTCCCTATGCCCTACGATGCGCTCGCGCCCTACATGTCGCGCGAGACGCTCGAATATCATCACGACAAGCACCACCTCGCCTACGTCAACAACGGCAACAACCTGCTCAAGGGCACCGAGTGGGAAGGACAAGTCGCTCGAGGATGTGGTGAAGGGCTCGTTCGGCAAGAACGCCGGCCTCTTCAACAATGCCGGCCAGCACTACAACCACATTCACTTCTGGCAATGGATGAAGCCGAACGGCGGCGGCGACAAGATTCCCGGCAATCTCGAGAAGAAGATCGTCGCCGATCTCGGCTCGGTCGCGAAGATGAAGGAGGACTTCATCCAGGCCGGCGTCACGCAGTTCGGCTCCGGCTGGTGCCTGGCTCGCCGTCAAGGACGGCAAGATCGTCGTCACCAAGACCGCGAACGGCGAGAACCCGCTGGTGCACGGCGGCAAGCCGATCCTCGGCTGCGACGTGTGGGAGCACTCCTACTACATCGACTACCGCAACCGACGGCCGGACTATCTCAAGGCCTTCATGGATCATCTGGTGAATTGGGAATACGTCGCGAAGATGTACGACGCGGCGATGAAGTAGTTGCGCGGCCTCGGTTCGCGGACGGAGCGGGCGCGCCCGTTCCGCGCTCCGGCGCGGGCAGGCTCCAGCACGATAGCAGCGTCGGGGCGCTGCGAGGCGGGTCAGCCTTGCCGCCCGCCGGGCGTTGACGAACATTTGGCGGTCCGCCTGGCCGCGAAGCCGCTGCCATCGACAAATCGCGCCATCAGCCGTGGCCAGATGTTCGACCGAGCAGAACCTGACCCAACGCACGTGGCCTTCGCGACGCCCATTGCCTCTTCTTCGTCCAACGAAATCGGGACGAGCCGTGTCTTTGACCGGCTCGCTGTCGTCGTCATCGCGGTCGTGGGTGTCGCTCTCGCTTCGACGTTTCGCGACTATGGCCTGAGCTGGGACGACTACGCGCACGCCGAATACGGCGACCTGCTGCTCGAGCTTTACGCCTCGGGTTTCCGCGACCAGCGCGCGCTGTCATGGATCAACCTCTATTATTACGGCGGCGGCTTCGACCTGCTTGCGGCGCTCGCCGCGAAGATTCTGCCGTTCACGCTGTTCGAGACGCGCCGATTGATTGGCGCGGCGGTCGGAATTCTCGGCTCGCTGTCACATGGCGGATCGGCCGGCGCATGGGCGGGCCGCTCGCTGGGCTCATTGCGCTGATCCTGCTCGCCACCTGCCCGCTTTACTACGGCCACATGTTCATGAACCCGAAGGATTCTCCGTTCGCGGTCGCAACGGCGATTTTCTACTCGGGGCGATGCGTGCCTTGGAACAATATCCGCGGGTGTCGCTGGCGGCCAGGAGCCTCGTCGGCATCGGCTTCGGTCTGTCGTTCGGTTCACGCATCATGGGCGCGTTCGGACTGATCGGCGCGCTCGCGGCCGTCGCCCTGATCTTTGCGGTCGAGGTCCCGCGCCTGCGGCATCCGGTCGGCTGGCGTGCGGCTTGACATTTTCTCCTGGCGCTCGTGCCCGCGATGCTGCTGGCATACGCCGTCATGGCGCTGGTTTGGCCGTGGTCCGTGATCGACCCGCTCAACCCTTTTCGCGCGGTCGAATACTTCTCCCATTTTTTCGAAAAGCCGTGGCAGGAGCTGTTCGACGGCCGTTTGGTTTCCGTTCCGGACATGCCGCGCGCTTACGTACCGACACTGTTCGCGCCTCAAGCTTCCGGTGATCTTTTCCGGTCCTCGGGTTTGGCGGCGCGGCCGGTGCGACGCTTGCGGCCTTCGCATCCGGCATTGCGCTCAACCGGCGCGCCGTTTTTCTCCTGATCGCACTCGCCAGCCTGTTGCCCCTTCGCCACCACGATCGCGCTGCAGCCCGCGATGTACAACGGCATCCGGCATTTCGTGTTCGTCTTGCCGCCGCTGGCGGTGCTCGGCGGCCTCGCCGGCGCGTTTCTCATCCGGACGGCTTCGAAATTGGGGCGATTTGCGCCCATTGTGGCTGCCATCGTCTTCATCGCCGGCGTCGGCACTCCGGTGGTCGAAATGGTGCGGCTGCACCCTTACGAATACACCTACTTCAACCGGCTTTCCGGCGGTGTTGCGCACGCACGCGATCGCTTCATGCTCGACTACTGGGGCCTCTCCTTCGAAGCAGGCCTCGCAGGCGCTGCTCGCGAAGCTTGCCGAGCGCGGCGAGACGAAGCCCTCCGGCCGCCGCTGGAAGATTGCGGTCTGCGGGCCGCACCGCTCGCCGCAGGTCGAGCTCGGCCCCGATTTCGAAACGTCGTGGGATCCGCAGGGCGCCGACTTCGCGATGATGCTGGTGGAATTCTACTGCGCCAAACTCGATGCCCCGCTGCTGGCCGAGGTCGTACGCGATGGGGTGGTTCTACGCTCGCGTCTACGACATCCGCGGACGGTCGATTTCGACGCTGCTGACCCAGCCGGGACTCTGAAACGGGAGGCCCGCGATGCCCCGCGCTTTCGTCTTTGACGCCTATGGGACACTCTTCGACGTGCACGCCGCCATCAACCGGCACCGCGCCGCCGCGGGTCCGGATGCCGACCGCTTCTCCGAAATCTGGCGCACCAAGCAGCTTGAATATAGCTGGACGCTGACACTCGCCGGCCGCTATCTGGATTTCTGGACGCTCACCGCGCGTGCGCTCGATTTCGCCTTCGCGCGTTTTCCCTCGGTCGATAGGGCGCTCAGACCGAAGCTGCTCGAGCGCCTATTGGACGCTCGAATCATTTTCGGATGCACGCCCGGCGCTGCGCGAGCTCAGGGCGCACGGCGCCTCCACCGCAATCCTGTCGAACGGGTCGCCGGAAATGCTCACCGCCGCGGTCGATTCGGCCGGGATCGGGGCCGAAGCTGGATGCGGCGCTCTCCGTGGATGCAATCCGCATCTACAAGCCCCGTCCCGAGGCCTATGCGCTCGTCACGGAGAAATTCAACCTCAAACCTGCCGACATGGTCTTTGTCTCGTCCAACCGCTGGGATGTGATGGGTGCCGCCACCTGCGGTTTTCGGACCGCGTGGATCAACCGCACGAACAGCGCGGAAGAATACGGACCTGCCCCTGGCGCGGTCCTTACCGGACTCAACGGCCTCACGATGTTCCTGTGACCACGGGCGCGTGGGCAGCGATGTCCGCCTGCCTCAGGTGTCAAGCGCGTTGGAGAAACGCGGCGGGCTCCGCATTGACGGAGCCGCAGGAAGCGCATAACGATCGGTGCCATAAAGAAAATACCAATGGGGAGGATAAGATGCAGGTCTCGTGGCGTTCGCTCTTTGCCTTGGCTCTGCTGCCGTTTGCTTTCATGACCATCGCCCACGCCCAGGATGCCAACGATCCGGCCGTCTATATGGTCACCTATCTCGACGTTACCCCGGCTTCCCGGGCCGCCGACGCCGCCTTGCTCCGCCAGCTGGCGGCTGCCAGCCGCAAGGATGCGGGCGTGGTTCGCTATGAAGTTTTCCAGCGCGGCGCACCATCGAACCAGTTCGCCATCATCGAAATCTGGAAAGACCAGCAAAGCTACGACGCGCATGCAGCGTCGGCGCACGTGAAGACGTTCCGCCAGCAGATCGAGCCGCATCTGGTCGCCCCGATCGACGAACGGCCCTATGTGGCACTGGCGGTGGGACCCAAGGACGCCGCCGCCATTCCGAGCGGTTCGACGGTTGCCATTTCCCACGTCGACGTCGTCCCACCCAAGAAAGATGACGGCGTCGCCGCGCTCAAGGCGTTGGCTGATCCGACCCGCAAGGACAACGGCAACGTGCGATTTGACGTCTATCAGCAAAAGACGCGGCCGAACCACTTCACGGTCATCGAAGTGTGGCGCAATCAAAAGGCCGCGCGACGCCCACGAAACCGGGACCCACACCAAGGATTTCCGTAAAGTGCTGGGATCCGCGACCGGTGCGCTCTACGACCAACGCTGGTACAAGGCCCTGTAAGGAAACGCGGGCACAGCGCCCCGTCGTAAAGAACCCCGCGAGCCAAATGGCCGCGGGGCTCTCTCTAGGCGTCACCCATCCAGCTAAGGTCAGTGGGTCTTCCACCGCGCCTTTGCCTCGGCGCCGGATTGCTTGAGGTGCACGTGCTCGTCGACGCCGATCGACCCAAGCGAGCGGAATAAAATGGTGCTCGCCATCCGCATCGGTGTCGGTCTTGGTCAACTTCATCTGATCTCGACCTTCAAGATGATCCACGGTGCCGACATGCACGCCGTCGGAACCGAGGACTTCCATGTGTTCCTTAATCATCATCGGTGCGACCATCTGCTCCTCCATTGCTTGGGACAATAACTCGCAGCAATGGTGAGTGGTCTCCTGCGATTGCGCGCCGGCGGGCAGAGCCTCGATCCTTACGCAATTTGGCGCGTCAGCGTCGCGCCGTTCCGCCACATCTGTGACAGGGCCGTTTCGTGGCTGGGTTCCACAGCTCCTCGGCTCCTGGCGCAAGCCGCGAGGTTGCTACAACGCCGCCAGCGACGCCAAGATCCTTGCCCAGCTGCGCGTGCCCTTGTGGAATGAGGTGAGGTCGTACTTCTCGTTGGGCGAATGCACGCGGTCGTCGTCGAGCGCGAAGCCGACCATGATCGTATCCATGCCGAGCACGCGCTTGAAGTCGCCGACGATCGGGATCGAGCCGCCCTCGCCCATCGCGAGCGCCTTCTTGCCCCATTCGTCGGCAAGCGCGGCGCGCGCCTTGGCGAGCGCCGGATTGTCGAACGGCAGCTCGATCGCCGGCGCGCCGGCGAAGCTCGTGAACTCGACCTTGGCATCGGCCGGCAGACGCGCGCGCACGAAAGCGCGGAAGGCGGCGCGGATCTTCTGCGGGTCCTGCGCGCCGACCAGGCGGAACGACACCTTCGCCGTGGCCTGCCCGGGGATGACGGTCTTTGCGCCCTCGCCGGTATAGCCGCCGATGAGGCCGTTGATCTCCGCGGTCGGGCGGGTCGCGATCTGCTCGATCAGCATGCGGTCGTTCTCGCCCGCCGGTACTTTGAGGCCGACTTCGGCCGAGGAAATTCTCCGGCGTTAGATCGAGGCCCTTGAGATCCGCCTTGATGTCGGGCGGCAAGCTCCTTCACGCCGTCGTAGAAGCCCGGAATGGTGACGCGGCCGTTGTCGTCATGCATGCGCGGCGAGGATGCGCGCAAGCACGCGCAGCGGGTTCTGCGCCGCGCCGCCGAACAAGCCGGAATGCAGGTCGCGGTCGGCGCAGGTGAGTCTCACCTCCTCGTAGACGAGCCCGCGCAGCGAGGTCGTGATCGCGGGCGTCTGCCGGATCCCACATGCTGGTATCGCAGACCAGCGCCAGGTCGCAGCTTGAACTCCGCGGCGTTGTCGCTTGACGAAGCCGAACAGGTGGTTGGAGCCGCACTCCTCCTCGCCCTCGATCATCATGGTGATCGGCGAGCGGCAGCTTGCCGGTCACCGCCTTGAAGGCGCGGCAGGCCTCGACGAAGGTCATCACCTGGCCTTTGTCGTCGCAGGCGCCGCGCGCGACGATGATCTTGCGGCCGTCGGGCAGCGTCGCGATGCGCGGCGCGAACGGCGGCGTGTCCCACAGATCGAGCGGATCGACCGGCTGCACGTCGTAGTGGCCGTAGAACAGCACGCGCGGGCTCTTGCCGTTGCCGCTCGCCGCCGCCCTTGCCGACGACGATCGGGTGACCTTCGGTCGGACGCACGCTGGTTTCGAAGCCGATGCCGGCCAGATCCTTGGCCACAAACGCGGCGGCCGCCTGGCACTCCTTGCTGTAGGCCGGGTCGGTCGAGATCGACTGGATGCGCAGGAACTCGAACAGCCGCTCGAGGCTCTGGTCGAGATCGGCGTCGATCGTTCTGCAGCACGGCGGGAAGGGCTTGCGAAGGGGTCATGTCGGTGCTCTGGCGCTTGTCAGGTTTCGAGCGGTCATCGAACTTGCGAAATAAGCGTCCGGCAAGCAAGGGGAATGATCCGCATCTGAGGCTGCGATTCAACGATGTCGACCGGCCGCGCAGGACCGGTCATCGCCGCAGATGCCGCCCATGGTCCCGCGCACGATGGCGCGGCCGACCGAGCTGCCCATCGTGCCGCCGAGCGATTTGCCGATGTCGGCCGCGATCTGGCCGGCGACCCGGTTGGTGACCGAGCGGGTGACTTCGCGGGCGACGACCTGGCCGGTGGACAGGCGCTTGCCGCGCGGGCGACTGGTGCCGAAAATGCCGCCCAGCATGTCGCCGATGCCGCCAGCACGGCGCCGAGCCGCCGGAGGCGGCGCCTCCTCCGGCGCTCCGGGCGCATGCGGCGGCGCCAGCGGCCCGTCGGCGGCGCCGGATCGCATGCGCTGCTGCAGCACCTCGTAGGCGGATTCGGAATCGATCGCCTGGTCGTACTTGCCCTTCACCGGGCTCTTGGCGATCAGCGCCTTGCGCTCCTCCGGCGTGATCGGGCCGATGCCGCGCCGACGGCGGGCGGATCATGCAGCGCTCGACCATCGACGGCGTGCCGTTGCCTTCGAGGAACGAGACCAGCGCCTCGCCCTTGCCGAGCTCCGTGATCACCTTGCGCGGTGTCGAGCTTGGGATTGGCGCGGAACGTGTCCGCCGCCGCCTGCACCGCCTTCTGGTCGCGCGGCGTGAACGCGCGCAGCGCGTGCTGCACGCGGTTGCCGAGCTGCGCCGAGCACCTTGTCCGGCACGTCGAGCGGGTTCTGCGTGACGAAATAGACGCCGACGCCCTTCGAGCGGATCAGCCGCACCACCTGCTCGATCTTGTCGAGCAGCGCCTTCGGGCGCATCGTTGAACAGCAGATGCGCCTCGTCGAAGAAGAACACGAGCTTCGGCTTGTGCGGATCGCCGACCTCGGGCAGTTCCTCGAACAGCTCGGACAAGCAGCCACAGCAGGAACGTGGCGTAGAGCCGCGGGTTCTCCATCAGCTTGTCGGCCGCCAGGATGTTGATGAAGCCGCGCCCGTCGCGGTCGGTGCGCATGAAATCCTTCAGCGCCAGCGCGGGCTCGCCGAAGAACTTGCTGCCGCCCTGGTTCTCCAGCACCAGCAGCTGGCGCTGGATGGTGCCGATCGTCGCCTTCGACACGTTGCCGTATTGCGTCGTCAGCTCGGCGGCGTGCTCCGCGATGAAGCCGAGCATCGCGCGCAGATCCTTGAGGTCGAGGAGCAGCAGTCCCTGCTCGTCGGCGACGCGGAAGCAGATGTTGAGCACGCCCTCCTGCACATCGTTGAGATCCATGAGCCGCGACAGCAGCAGCGGCCCCATCTCGGAAATCGTGGCGCGGATCGGATGGCCCTGCTCGCCGAACAAGTCCCAGAACACGACCGGAAACTCGTCGGGCTCGTAGTCGAAGCCGAGACTCTTGGCGCGGCTGACGAACGCTTCCTTGGCCTCGCCGACTGCGGCAATGCCGGAAAGATCGCCCTTGACGTCGGCCGCGAAGACCGAGACGCCGGCGCGCGACAAGCCTTCGGCCAGAACCTGCAAGGTCACCGTCTTGCCGGTGCCGGTCGCGCCGGTCACCAGGCCGTGGCGATTGGCCAGCGCAAGCGTCAAGACTTCGGGCTTGGAGCTCCTGCCGACGAAAATCGTGCCATCATGGTCGAGGTCGCTCATCGCATAATTCCCGCCGATAACTGGTGCCTATTGTCGTCCTACCGCGTGCACGGTCAACCGCTGGGCTGTGCCGGGGGCGTACTCACGTCCCGCGACTGATCGAGCCAATCACCGAGCTTGTCACATTGTATCCGTTGATCACGACGTTCGCATCCCCATGCTTGCGCGAACACGCGAGTTTGGAATATGCGAAGGATGCGCGACGCCGCTGATGCACGAATGCAACAACGCATCGTCACTTTTATCGGCGGCGCTTGTGTTCCGAAGTTTTGCCTGCCTAATATGAGATTAACCTGCCGAGAGTGCGGGGCTGGTGAGGGGCATATGGACGATCTCTTCGGACGTCTCGCCGCCGACTTGGGCGTCGACCGGGCGGCCACGGAAATGGCCGTCGGCATTCTTCTGCGATTCCAGAAGGAAAGGCCGGCCGAGAAGGTCTGCGCCGTCATCCCACACACGCCCGGCGTCGGCACGGTGACGCCGATGTCAAATCCGCGTTCCGAGTCCGGCAAAGATGCGTTCGGGGCGCGCGGTAGCCGCATGGGCTTCACCTCGTCAGCAAGAGCGGTCGGGCTGAGCGCGGACCGTATCGATGCAGTCATCCGCAAATCCGCAGGCGCCGCACGCGAAAACTCAAGGGACGAGGCAGTCGGCGGGATCGCCCGCGCAGTCCCCTGCCATTCGTTCGACGTCTGATAGCGACAACGGCTGGACAGGACCGAGGAGAATTTGATGTCCTACCCGATCGCCGCTATCGAAGATATCGATGCGGATGAGGCTGAAGCACTCAAAGCAGCCGGCATCAGAACGACTGAGAAGCTGCTGGAGGCGGCGAAAAGTCCGAAAGGACGCAGGCTGTTGTCCGCCAGGACCGATCTGGATGAGAAGAGACTTCTGCGCTGGGCCAACATCGCCGATAAGCTTCGCATCAAGGGCATGGGCAAGGAATACGCGGGACTTTTGTGCCAGGTCGGCGTCGATACCGTGAACGAACTGCAATACCGCAACCCGGCCAGGCTCGCAAAATCCATGGCGGAGGCCAACAAGAAGCGAAAGCTGGTCCGTTTTCTTCCGTCCGAGAAGCTCGTGACGCGCTGGGTCGAGCACGCGCGCAAGCTCCCCGTAAAATCACGTATTGACGGGACGCCCTGTCCGCGGGGACCCCCGCATAAGGCGTCGCGCGCGCCTGGCAGGATCGGCGGGCATGCCCGCGCGATGGTCGCGTTGCTGCCCTCGCGCGCGAGCAGTCCGCCGGCTGGGATTCAGGCGCCCGCCGGACGGAACGGTCGGCAACGTTGACAGTCCTCCGGGACGGGCGCAAAGCCAGCCTCATGACGCTCGCGCGCCCGTCGACGCCTCCGCCCGCGACGAAAACGGCGCGAACCCGCTCGCACGCCTACTGGCTCTCGGGCGGCCGGCGGTCATGGGCGTGCTCAACGTCACGCCGGATTCCTTTTCGGACGGTGGTCGCTTTCTCGATCCCGCGATCGCTATCGAGCAGGCCGCAACGGATGGTCGCCGCGGGTGCCGACATCCTCGACATCGGCGCGGAATCGACCCGTCCCTATGGCGGCGCCGTTCCCGTTCCGATCGAGGAGGAAATCCGGCGTCTCGCGCCGGTCCTTCCCGGCGCCGTGGCGCTGGGCGTTCCGGTGTCGATCGACACCATGAAGGCCAAGGTGGCGGCCTGGGCGCTCGCATCAGGAGCCGCGATCGTCAATGACGTATGGGGCCTGCAGCGCGACGGCGACATTGCGCGCGTGGTGGCCGAACACGGCGTGCCGGTGATCATCATGCACAATCGGCGAGGCCGCCGATCCATCGATCGACATCATGGCCGATATCGCGGCGTTCTTCTCCCGCTCGCTCGACATCGCCGCGCGCGCCGGCATCGCGCGCGAGAACATCGTGCTCGACCCCGGCATCGGCTTCGGCAAGACGCCGGAGCAGAGCGTCACGGCCATCGCCCGGCTTGCCGAGCTCAAATCCTTCGGCCTGCCGCTCCTCGTCGGCGCTTCGCGCAAGCGCTTCATCGATAAGGTTTCGCCCGCCTCGCCCGACCAGCGCCTGGGCGGCTCGATCGCCGCCCATGTTCTTGCGGCCGCAGACGGCGCCGCGATCATCCGCGCGCACGACGTCGCCGAGACCGTGCAGGCGCTGCGCGATCGCCGCCGCCATTCGGAGCGCGCGATGACCGACGCCGTCTTCGTCACCGGGCTTGTCCCTCCATGCCTATCATGGCGTGATGCAGCACGAGGCCAAGGTCGGACAGACCTTCAGTCTCGATCTCGTCCTCGACATCGACCTGACCGACGCGTCGCGCTCCGACAAGCTCGCGGACACCGTGGGCTACGATCAGGTCGTCGAGATCGCCAGCAAGGCGTTCTGCGCCCGCCGCTATCGGCTGGTCGAGGCCGCGGCCGGCGCGGTCGCGGCCGCCGTCCTCGATCGGTTCCCGCGGGTCGCGCGCGGTGCGGGTCACGGTGCACAAGCCGCACGCGCCGATCGCGGCGACCTTCGCCGATGTCGGGGTCACCATCGTGCGCGCTCGCTAGTGCTCTTGGCTCCGATGTTGGTGCGGGAGCATGCCGCCGACGGATTGCGACACCGGGAACCGGGACTCGGAATCATGGCTGAAGCGCTCGTCGCGTTCGGCGGCAATGTCGGCGACGTGCGCGCCACCCTCGATCGCGCGGTCGCCGCGTTCTGTGACGGCGCGATGTGCGCCTCCTCGCCCGCTCCGCGGACTATCGCACGCCGCCCTGGGGCGTCGAGGACCAGCCGCCGTTCGTCAATCTCTGCATCGCGGTTGAAACCGACCTCGCGCCGCATGCGCTGCTTGACCCGGGCGCAAGCGGTGGAGCGCGCGTTCGGGCGCGACCGTGCCCAGGAGCAGCGCTGGGGCCCGCGCCCGGTCGATATCGACCTGCTCGCCTACGACGACATCGATCTTGAAAGAGCCGAAACTCACGCTGCCGCACCCGCGTCTGTTCGAGCGCGCTTTCGTGCTGGTCCCGCTCGCGGAGATTGCGCCTGAACAGGTGATCGCTGGCATGCGCATAGCCGATGCGCTGGCCCGGGTTGACACCAGAGGCGTGGTGAAGCTCCCGCCACGATCGCGGTGACGGCGCCCGTTCCGGTGACGGGATCCGGCACCCGGCCTTCGCCGCGCTCCGGGATGCTCATTCACCACGCGGATGGCTGTTGGCCCATCATTTGCTCCGTGGCAGTTTGTGATCATGACCTCCGCGCCCGACGAGCTACCGCTGGCGGCCGAATTTCCCGCGGCCACCCGCGAGCAATGGCGCAAGCTGGTCGAAGGCGTGCTCAAGGGCGCGCCGTTCGACAAGAGGCTCGTCGCCCGGACCTATGACGGGCTCGCCATCGAGCCGCTCTACGATCGCAAGGCTGACGCGCAGCCGGTGGCGGGACGCGCACCCGGCACGCCGTGGTCGATCGTCCAGCGCGTCGACCATCCCGAACCGGCGGCGGCGAATGCCGAGGCGCTGCACGATCTCGAAAACGGCGCGACCGGGCTCTCGCTCGTCTTCGCCGGCGCGGTCGGCGCCTACGGTTACGGTCTGCGCCGCGACCGACGACGCGCTCGCGCGAGCGCTCGCCGGCGTGCACCTCGATGCCGGCATCGCGATCGACATGGATCTCGGTCCGGACAGGCGACGATATCGCGACCTGGCTCGCCGCATTGCTGCAAGGCCGGGGCACTGCGCCCGCCGCCACCGCCATACGCTTCGGCTTCGACCCGATCGGCGCCGCGTGCAGCGGGCGGCGGCAGCCGGCTGCCCTGGAACGAGCTGGTGCCGGGCTTCAATGCCGCCATTTCCGGTTTGGCCGGCAAAGGCTTTGCAGGCCCATTTGCCTGCGCCGACGGCCGGGTGATCCACAATGCCGGCGGCTCCGAGGCGCAGGAACTCGCTTACGTGCTGGCAGTCGCCGTCGCCTATCTGCGCGCGCTCGAGACGGGCGGACGCGCGCTCGATGCCGCGCGGCGCATGATCTATTTCCGCCTCAGTGCCGACGCCGACGAATTCTTGACCATGGCCAAGTTTCGCGCGCTGCGAAAGCTGTGGGCGCGCGTCGAGGAGGCCTGCGGGCTCGAACCCGTGCCGCCCCTGGTCGCGGCGGAGACCGCCTGGCGAATGATGACCAGGCGCGACCCTTACGTGAACATGCTGCGCGCGACCATCGCGGTCGTCGCCGCGGGCCTCGGCGGCGCCGACGCGATCACGGTGCTGCCGTTCACGCTGGCGCTTGGGCTGCCCGATCGCTTCGCGCGCCGCATCGCGCGCAACACCCAGCTTGATCCTGCTCGAGGAATCGAATCTCGCTCGGGTCGCGGACCCCAGCCGCCGGTTCCGGCGGCATCGAACAGCTGACCGGACAGCTCTGCAGCGCGGCGTGGAGCGCAGTTTCAGGAGATCGAACGGGCCGGCGGCGCGTGGGCCGCGCTCGAGCAGGGCCTCATTCAGAAAAAGGTCGCCGCCGTGCGCGACCGAACGTCGTGCCGCGGTGGCGCGGCGCAAGGATGCGCTCACCGGCACCAGCGATTTTCCCGATCTCGCCGAAGCGCCGGTTTCGGTACTCGATGTTGCGGCAGTGGCGCCGCCGTCCATCGCCGCCGCCTGCAAAGTCGAGCCGCTGCCGCGCGATCCGCCTCGCCGAACCGTTCGAGCAGCTGCGCGACGCCTCCGACCGCATGCTCGCGCGCACCGGCGCGCGGCCGAAGATCTTTCTCGCCAATCTCGGCAAGCCGTCCGACTTCACCGCGCGCGCGACCTTTGCCAAGAATTTCTTCGAGGCCGGCGGCATCGAGGCGGTGAGCAACGACGGCTTCGCCGGCCGCGACGAAATGATCGCGGCTCTGAAAGCGTCCGGCGCCAGAACTGGCTTGTCTATGCTCGTCGGACGAGGTGTATGCGCTGCGAGGCGACGACCGCCGCGCAGGCGCTGCGCGGCGCGGGTGCCTCGGTTTGGCTCGCCGGCCGGCCCGGCGCGCTCGAGGCAGCGCTTACGCAGGCCGGCGTGTCCGGCTTCGTTTTCGCCGGTTGTGACGCCCTCGCCGCGCTGCGGACAGCCTACGGTCTCATTGCCAGCTGACGTCAAAGCCATCAGACTGGCACCGACGCGCGTACGTTTCGTCGCCGCGGGCAACCGGAATCAACGCATGAGCAATCCTGAACGTCCTTTCGGCTGGCGCAAGCGCATCGGCCTGCTCAGCCCGACCGTGATCGAAACGGCGGCTTACGACTTCTATCGACTCGCTCCCGATGGCGTCTCGATGTGCGCCACCACCTCCAATATCGAGCATTGGAGCCGTGAGAATTTCCAGCAGCACGTGCTCGAGCCGATCGTGACCGCGGTCAAGTATCTCGCATCGCGCAACGTCGATTACATCATCCATACCGGCATGCCGGTCGTGACCACGCGAGGCAAGGGGTTCGAGGACGAGCTCGTGAACCAGATCGAGGAGGTAACCGGACTGCCCGCCACGACCAGCATCCGATCAGCAATCCGCGCGCTCGCACATCTCGGCGTCCGCAACGTTGCCGTGGTGACGCCCTATCCGCGGGAGCTGCACGAGTCAGCGCTGTCCTTTCCTCGGCGCGAGCGGTTTCCACGTGGTCGCCGATCACACGATGGACGTGGTCTTCAAGCGGCTACAGGACGTCACCCCGCGCAGATCGCTGCCACCACCCGGCACGTCTTGGCCTCGGCACCGTCCGCGGACGGCGTCTACATCCCGTGCAATCAATGGTCGGCGGCGGACGCCGCACCGCTGATCGAGGACGCGCTCGGAATCCCGGTGGTGACCGGCGCCCACGCCGATTACTGGGAAGCGTTCCGCTCGGTCGGCATCCGTGACCGCATCGAGGGCCATGGACGTTTGATGCTCAGCTGAGCAAGCGGACCGGCGCCTGCAATGGCCGCGCCGGTATGAACGCATTCGCCAGCTCGGAGACACAGCGATGCGAGCCAACGCGATACGCCCGCTGATGCGACTTGCCGCAACGTTGATCTTTGGCGCTCGCGCTCGTCGCCAGATTGCAGCCGCGCAGGATTTTCCAGCGCGGCCGGTCCGCTTTGTCGTGCCTTACGCCGCCGGCGGCAGCGGCGATCTGCTGGCCCGCCTGCTCGGCAACAAGCTTGCCGCCATTTGGGGGCAGCAGGTCGTGGTCGACAACCGCGCAGGCGCAGGCGGCCTGATCGGAACCGAGTTTGCGGCGCGATCCGAGCCCGACGGCTACACGCTTTACCTCGCAACCGACGGTCCGCTCACCGTCGCCGCGAGCCTTTACAAGCGCGTACCCTACGATTGGAAGCGCGATCTGGCGCCGGTGTCGATGCTGGCGATGGGCTACCAGGTTCTGATCGTCAAGCCCGCGCTGCCTGCGCGCACTGTCCTGGAGTTGATCGCGCTGGCGCGGCAGAAGCCCGGCGAGCTCAACTATGCCTCAATCGGGATCGGCAGCGCACCCCATCTCGGCGCCGAGCTGTTCAAGGCAGTTGCAAACGTCGACATCACTCACGTGCCCTATCGCGGCTCCTCGGCACAGGCGATCAGCGCGCTGCTCGCCGGCGACGTTGCCATGTTTTTGGTCGGGACCTCGACCGCGGTCCCGCACATCCAGAGCGGCGCACTGCGCGGGCTTGCCGTCACCGCAGGCAAGCGGGTGGACGGACTGCCGGACGTTCCGACCTTCGCGGAAGCCGGATTGCCCGGTGTGGACGTCAGCCTCTGGTTCGCCGTGCTGGTCCCGAGCGGCACGCCGGCGCCCATCGTCAAGAAGCTCAATGCCGACGTCGCCCAGGTCGTCGCCGATCCGGAGTTCAAGCAGGCGCTCGCCATGCGCGGCTTCGACGCCATCTCCAGCAGCCCGGAGCAGTTGGCGGAGTTCCTGGACAAGGACTATGTCAAATTTCGCGATCTGATTCAGAGGCTCGGCCTGCAGGTGGAATGACGCCTTTGGCCCCCGCAATCTGTCCGTCGCGCTTGCATCGTTCGGCACCTTGGCGACGCAGAAACCGCCAAAAACGCGCTACGCTAGCGACGCCCGAACCGGCGCATGATATTCCAGCTGGCGGTGCCGTGACCGATGCGATTTGGCATCAACTTACGGGGCGACTTGGCGAGGCTCAGCGACGCTGAAATCGCCGCGAAGTTTGATTTCTTCCGGCCGCACGAGAAGGGCGCTGCATGACGAACGTGCCAAATTTTGCTGATGTGCCGTTCGAGAGCAACAATGTCCGCGGCGGCAGCAGCGGAGCAGCCGCCCCATGGCTCACGCCTGAAGGCATCGCGGTGAAGCCGGTCTACGGCCCCGACGACGTCGACGGCCTCGACTTCCTCGACACCTATCCCGGCATCGCGCCGTATCTGCGCGGCCCCTACCCCGACCATGTATGTCACGCAGCCCTGGACCATCCGGCAATATGCCGGCTTCTCCACCGCCGAGGATTCCAACGCCTTCTACCGGCGCAACCTCGCCGCCGGGCAGAAGGGCCTGTCGGTCGCCTTCGATCTCGCGCACCCACCGCGGCTACGACAGCGACCATCCGCGCGTCGCCGGCGACGTCGGCATGGCCGGCGTGGCGATCGATTCGATCTACGACATGCGCACGCTGTTCGCCGGCATCCCGCTCGACCAGATGTCGGTGTCGATGACCATGAACGGCGCGGTGCTGCCGGTGCTCGCGCTCTACATCGTCGCCGCCGAGGAACAGGGCGTGCAGCCGGAAAAGCTCGCCGGCACGATCCAGAACGACATCCTCAAAGAGTTCATGGTGCGCAACACCTACATCTATCCGCCCGCGCCGTCGCTGCGCATCATCTCCGACATTTTCGCGCTTCACCGCGGCGCATATGCCGAAATTCAACTCGATCTCGATCTCCGGCTACCACATGCAGGAGGCGGGCGCGACGCAGGACCTCGAGCTCGCCTATACGCTTGCCGACGGCGTCGAATACGTGCGCGCCGGATTGAAAGCCGGGCTCGGCAATCGACCAGTTCGCGCCGCGCGTCTCGTTCTTCTGGGCGATCGGCATGAACTTCTTCATGGAGGTGGCGAAGCTGCGCGCGGCGCGCCTGCTATGGGCGAAGCTGATGAAGCCGTTCGAGCCGAAGGACGCGCGCTCGCTCTCGCTGCGCACCCATTGCCAGACCTCGGGCTGGTCGCTCGCCGCGCAGGACGTGTTCAACAACGTCGCGCGCACCGACGATCGAGGCGCATGGCGGCGACCCAAGGGCACACCCAGTCGCTCCACACCAACGCGCTCGACGAAGCGCTCGCGCTGCCGACCGACTTCTCCGCCCGCATCGCCCGCAACACCCAGATCCTGCTGCAGCAGGAGAGCGGCACGACGCGCATCGTCGACCCATGGGGCGGCTCGTTCTATGTCGAGCGTCTCACCTATGAACTCGCCAAGTCACGCCTGGGGCTCACATCCAGGAGGTCGAGGAGATGGGCGGCATGGCCAAGGCGATCGAGGCCGGGCTGCCAAAGCTTCGCATCGAGGAAGCCTCGGCAAAGACCCAGGCGCGCATCGATGCCGGCCAGCAGGCCGTCATCGGGGTCAACAAGTATCGCCTCGAACGGGAACCGCCGGTCAACCTGCTCAAGGTGGATAACGCCGCGGTGCGGCAATTGCAGATCGACAAGCTCGCGCGCCTCAGGCGCGAACGCGATCCCAAGGCGGTCGCGGACGCCCTCGCCGCGCTCACCCGCAACGCCGCCGGCGGCAACGGCAATCTGCTCGCGCTCGCGATCGACGCCGCGCGCGCCAAGGCCACGGTGGGCGAAATCTCGGCGGCACTGGAGCAGGTCTTCGGGCGCCACCGGGCGGAGATCAAGGCGATTACCGGCGTCTACAAGCGGGAGGTCGGCGCCATGTCGGAAGCCGTCGCGCGGGTGCAGAAGCTCGTCACCGAGTTCGAAGCGAATGAAGGACGTCGACCGCGCATCCTGGTGGCCAAGATCGGCCAGGACGGCCACGACCGCGGGCAGAAGGTGATCGCGACCGCGTTCGCCGATCTCGGCTTCGACGTCGACATCGGCCCGCTGTTCGCGACGCCGGAGGAGGCGGCACGGCAGGCGGTCGAGAACGACGTCCACGTCCTCGGCGTCTCCTCGCTCGCGGCGGCGCATCTCACCCTGGTGCCGCAGCTCAAGGCCGCGCTCGTGAAGGAGGGCCGCGACGACATCATGATCGTGGTCGGCGGCGTGGTGCCGCCGCAGGACTACGACGAGCTCGACGCGCGCCGGCGCCGCCGCGATCTTTCCGCCGGGCACGGTGATCGCCGAGGCGGCGGCAGGCGCTGCTCGATAAGCTCAACCAGCGGCTGGGGCACGGGAGAGAAGCGGCGGAGTGATCGGTCGACCTCGTTCGCCCGGTTCGCCAGCTTTCAGCGCCACCGGCGTCGTCAATGTCTCATACCGATCCGCTTCCGACCGAGGCGACCGATTGCCCGCTTAAGATAATAATAGCGCGCGCGAGCACGTATCCATTTAGGCCACATCCGAAAGAAGACGTTTCTCCCCATGGCACAATGTCCCACAAGCTTTGGTTCGCTGCTGTTGCTCACAGCCACCTGCCTCCTCCTCGCGGGCTGCTTTCAATCCGAGCAGGCGAAGTTTCCGCTCGCGAGTGCGGCTGCGCCACTCCACGAGGGCGGGCGCTACGTGGTCTACGAACGCGGCCCGGACAATACCTATCAGCGGCAGGAGGTGCTTGAGATCAAGCACCGCGGAGACGGTGCCTATGATTTTGTCAACGAGAAGGGGGAGACGCTGACCATTTCCTTCCACGCCCTGAGCGGCGACCTTTTCGTCGGCCAAGCAAAGGGAGAAAACGATCAGCCGGGTTATGGTTACACGGTGATTCGGGTTGCAGGGAATGAAGCGGTGTTTTACGTCCCGCAATGCGACGATCAGGACAAGACTATGCTCGCGGCATCCAGCGTCGAGGTGAGCGGGCAGCTCGAATGCATCATCGATCGCGTTGCCGATGCGCCGGCATTGTTCAAGCGGCTCGATCCGGGCGAGCCGGTCTCCAAGCTGGTGCGCGAGTAGTTGCGAGGCATGTAAGCCCGGCGACCACTCAGCGCTACTGCGCCCTGCTCTCGAGCACGTCTTGCGGCGCATCTTGCCGGCCCAAGATGGTCCGGACGTGCCGCACGACGTGGTCGGCGACGATGGCATGCGCCTCGGCGGTCGGGTGAATCGCCCCGCTGTAAAGCCCGCGCATAGGCCGGCTGCAGAATATCGAGAAGCGGTGTGCCCTCGCGATGGGTATTGGCTGCGAGAAAAAGCGTCGTTCGGGGTGCGGAACAGGCGCCAGCGGTGCGCATAGGGCAACGTCGCCGCCGGCGAATAGGGTTTGAACGCATCGCCGTTGGCCGGCCTGCGCGGCATGCGCATGGCGATGCTGTCGGCGAGCGCACGCTTGGGATCGCGTGCGCACAAGCCGCGCCTGGCGAATTCGGGGATGTGGTCGGTCACCAGGGTGAAGCCGGTGCCGGCGCCGGTCGCGAGATCGGCGGGACAACCCGCGCGGTTCTTGCCGGCAATGCATTCGAGCCGCCGCAGAAGATCCCGCAGGAAATCCGCAGTTCCCGCCGTTGCGGGCTAGATAATTGAAAACATTATCGTTTGTCCCAAAGGTTGGCGCGGCAGTAAGCAGGCGGTCTCTATTCCTGTTTAAGCCCTAGCGCGGGAGGTCGCGCGTCCGCGGCGGCTCACGGCGCCTCCTCCAACTTCGCCCCACGCCAGCCATTGCGCGGCCCCTCCCCTTCCGCTGGCTCCTGCGGATGCCGGTAGGATGCCCCGTGCTGACTCAGCGGCGGGGCTAGCGCGCCAGCGCTGGGGGTGGTGGCCCGCTCTGGGTCAGCGGTGCTGCGGGCGCTGGTGGAGGCGGAGGCGTCGCAAGATCGGGGCCATACGGCGGACCGTAAGAGAGGTGGGTATTCTCGACCGCACGACATTTTGTGATGGCCATCACATCGGCACGGGAACATTGGGTCCATGATTGCTGTCTCTCACCAAAGGGAGGCACGAATGTTAGCGGAAATCTTCTTGCTGCGACTGGAAGCGACGGCGCGGGCGGCCAAGGAAGCGGCCACCATCACCAGGAGCACGTCGCCCTTCGTTCCCGTCACCTTGCCGGTGCCGACGCCGAAGGCGGCTTAACCAGCCGGACGACGTCGAGCTAAGGCGCTTTCACACGGGATGGAAGGGACAATCCAATGCGTAAACTCGAGATCATCGGTTTGGCTATTGTCGCCGCGACCGCATTCGGCGTCTGGTCGGCCTCTACGGTTGCGCAGTCGAGGGTTGGGAAGGCGGATGTGCTTGCGGCGTCGGCTCCGATCTCACCGCATGCGATTATGGTGAAACTGGGCGGTAGCCTCCCGTCGGAATACTGGTCGCATCCTTACTGAGCGATATCGCGGCTTCCGAGCCACTTGCTTCTGTGGAGAGGTGCTTCAACTGCTGTGGGAGGATCCGTTGGACCTCACAAGTGTGTTTGCGTGGTTTGCGCAAGAGAGCATAAGCATCGCTGAGCAGGCGAACGAGCCGGAGCGGCGAGAGACCTTCACTCAGTTGGCGTTGCTGTGGGCGACTGCTGCGCAACAGTGCAGCGGCGGAGCACCGGCGATGCAATCTAAAGCCCCGGCTTAGCCATCAGTTGAATTGTACGTTCCGCACTTCGTGCAGCGGATCAGGAACCCCGGACTTGGCCCTCGGCCGTCGCCAGGAGCCATGCCCCAGGCCTGCGGTCGGGCGGCGACGGGCAGGACGTAGTCTTCTTTCGCCGTCCCCCAGGAATATTTGCGCTCGCAAACGCCCGCGTAGCGACGGGGACGGCCGTTGCTCTCGTAGCAGGTCTCGTCCAAGGTCTGTGCGGCCCAGCCGAGCCGGCTTTGCTGATAGCGCTTGCCGGCGGTCGCCGCGCAGCGGTCGGGCGTCGAGGCATCCTTGCAGTCGGGATCATTGAGCGCGCGTTCGGTGCGCCAGACGATATCGGCCGGCAGCGGCGCCGATGGATCGCCGCGCGCCGCGTTGAACGCGGCCTCGTGCAATGCGAAAGATCGGCTGGCTTTGAAGAACCGAAATGGGCTTTCGACTTCCCAGATCAGATCGGCCGCTTGGCTCGAAGTGGCGGCCAGGCAGGCGAACAGAGATACGGCCCAAGCGGTCGAGCGCGCTTGTCGACGCATACACCCTCCCAGACCCCATCCACGGCTATATTAGCTGGCCGCCACGCCCGCGGGCGAGCAAAGTTCACCGCGCCTTGAGCAATGAGGAATGACCCGTTTGGCACCCATCTATCGCATTGAGGCGCCTAGGAAATGCGGCTGCTCCCCGGCCGCGCCGGGCATTGCCGCGGCACGGCCCGCGTGCGGGTCTAGGGCGAATTTATGTCCTCGCGCAACCAACCCCGGCTGCCCGACATTGCCAGACCTGGCGCGCGGCATCCGCGCCGGCGAGCGCGGCGTGATCGCGCGCGCCATCACGTTGGTGGAAAGCCGGCGGGCGGATCACCAGAAGGCGGCGCGCGGCGCTGGTGCAGGAGCTTCTGCCATCGACCGGCAAAGCGGTTCGCGTCGGCATCACCGGCGCGCCGGGCGTCGGCAAGTCGACCACCATCGACGCGCTGGGCACGCTTTCTGACCGGCACGCGGGCACAAGGTGGCTGTTCTTGCGGTCGATCCGTCCTCGGCGCGCAGCGGCGGCTCGATCCTCGCGGACAAGACGCGCATGGCGCGGCTGGGCAGCGATGCCAACGCCTTCGTGCGCCCCTCTCCCTCCTCCGGCACGCTCGGCGGCGTCGCGGCCAAGACGCGCGAGATCGATGCTGATCTGCGAGGCCGCGGGCTACGACGTGGTGCTGGTCGAGACCATCGGCACCGGCCAGTCGGAGACCGATGGTCGCCGACATGACCGATTTCTTCCTGGTGCTGATGCTGCCCGGCGCCGGCGACGAGCTGCAGGGTCTCAAGAAGGGCGTGGTCGAGATCGCCGACATGATCGCCATCAACAAGGCCGACGGCGACAACATCAGGCGCGCCAAGGCCGCCGCCGCCGACTATCGCGCCGCGCTGCATATCCTCACCCCGCGCTCGCCGCACTGGTCGCCGCCGGTCGTGACCTATTCCGCGCTCGACCGGAGATGGCGTCGCCGACCTGTGGACCGCCGTGCTCGACCATCGCGAGCGCATGACCAAGGCCGGCGAGTTCGCCGCGCGTCGGCGCGAGCAGCAGGTCAAATGGATGTGGGCGATGCTCGAAGATCGCGTCTTCGCGCGCCTGCGATCCGACCCGTCACTCAAAGCCAAGCTTCCCGCCTCGAGGCCGCCGTCGCCGAGGGGCGCACGTCGCCGGCAGTAGCGGTCGACGAGATCGCGGCCAGCGTTGGGCATTTAGCGCGCTGAGTCGGACTCGTTACGCATCGCCGCGCCGGCGAATCGTTTCGCGGTTGCCTTTGCCGCCGCCGACCCGGATGATTTGGGACCAATGACTGCCACGATCCTCATCACCGGCTTCGGCCCGTTTCCCGGCGCACCTTATAATCCGACCGGGCCGCTGGTCATCGAGCTGGCGCGCCGGCGCCATCCGGCCTTCGCCAATGTCCGTCGCGTCGCGCACGTTTTCCCCGTGAGCTATGAGGCAGTGGATCGGGAACTGCCGGCGCTGCTCAAACGCGAAAGACCCGACGCGTTGATCATGTTCGGGCTTGCGGTGCGCGCGAAGCAGATGCGGGTCGAAATGCGCGCACGCAATGCGATCACGCGCATGGTTCCCGACGTGAGCGGACAGCATCCCGCTCGCCGCCACCATTCTTCCCGGGGCAGCTCCGACGCTGCCATCTGCGCAGCCCCGCGCAGCGGCTCTTGTCTGCGGCACGTGGCGACCGGCGTGCCGGTCGCACTCTCCCGCGACGCCGGCCGCTATCTCTGCAACTATTTGTGCTGGCGGGCCGCCGAGGCTGCCCGCGCCGGCGCGCCTCGTCTTGTCGCATTCGTCCACGTGCCGGCGGTGCGCCGCGCGTCAGAGCCAGTCGCAGCGGGACTCGTTGACGCTGGATGACCTCATGGCGGCGGGCGAGGCGATCATGCGTGCGGCTGTGACGGCCGCGCGCTGATCCGAGACATCATGGGAATCGGGCGGCCGCGGTCAGGCGAGACTGGCGGCACGCCACGTCGCTCACGAAGACGCTCGCGGCGTGACCTCGCCTTTGTCAACATTGCGTGCTTTTAATGTGCCGCTGTGACGCATCGCCATTGTGCACAGCCGGCGGCACACGCCATATTTCAGTCTGGAACCCGCGTCTCATTCACCTCCATGCGCCCCGTTCGAAAAGTGCTCCTCGTCATCCTCGCCCTCTTCCTTTCCTCTCGGTGTCCATGCGGCGCTCTATGCCAGCAAGGAGCGCCCGGCCAGTTTCCGCGACGCCGACTGGTCGAGCGTGGGCATGCTGCCTGCGGCCAGCGCGGATCGCGAGGCCAGGTTCCTCGTCTTTACCGGGCGCACCGGCCGCTGGAAGGGCATATTCGCCGTCCACAGCTGGGTCGTTTTCAAGCCGGAAAACGCCACCACCTGGAGCCGCTACGACGTGGTCGGCTGGGGCCAGCCCGTGCGCAGCAACGGCTGGGCACCCGACGGGCGCTGGTTCGGCGATGCGCCGCGCGTGCTTGTCGATGTGCGCGGGCCCGAAGCCGCTGCGCTCATTCCAAGGGTCAAGGCGGCGATCGCGGACTACAGCTACAGCAATTTCGGCGACTACCGCATCTGGCCAGGCCCGAACAGCAACACCTTCACCGCAACCGTGCTGCGCGCGGTGCCCCAACTCGAGGCCACGCTTCCTTCCAACGCCGTCGGCAAGGATTTCCGCGCCTATCCCTATATCGGCCTGACCGACAGCGGCACCGGCGTCGAAGCCTCGCTGTGGGGCCTGCTCGGCGTGAAGCTCGGCTGGGTCGAGGGCATCGAAGTCAACTTTCTGGGCCTGGTCGCGGGCCTCGACCTGCGCCACCCGGCCGTCAAGCTGCCGGGCTTCGGCCGCATCGGCATCGATGATGGAACAGCGATCGCCGCGCCTGCCCCGGCGAAGTGATTTTCGCTTGAGCATCTCGCTTGCGGCGCAGCCATACCGGTCCACATTCACGCAATCTTGTCCCCAGGCCACGCTCGCCAACGTGACGGCTGGCGGATGGTTGTGCGACGCTGCGTTTCGGACCAGCGGGCGAGCCTGATGCGCGATACTTGGCCACTGCTCGAGCAGATCGCCTTTCCCCCGATCCGACGGGGGCGGCTCGACACCCTGCAGGTCAATCTTGGCTATCGCTGCAACCAGTCCTGCGTGCATTGCCACGTCAATGCCGGTCCGAACCGCACCGAGGAAATGTCGGGCGAGATCGATCGACGTCGTGCTCGCTTTCCTCGCCAGCAAGCGCGTAGCGACGCTCGACATCACCGGCGGCGCGCCGGAACTCAACCCGCACTTTCGCAAGCTGGTGCGCGCCGCGCGCGAGATGGGCGTGCACGTGATGGATCGCTGCAATCTGACGGTTCTTGAAGTGCCGGGACAGGAGGACCTCGCCGCAATTCCTCGCCTGCGAGCAGGTCGAGATCACCGCATCCATGCCCTGCTATCTCGAAGACAACGTGGATCGCCAGCGCGGCAAGGGCGTGTTCGAAGCGCTCGCTCCGCGGCCTGCAACGCCTCAACAGGCTGGGCTATGGCCGCGCCGAGACCGGGCTCGTGCTCAATCTCGTCTACAATCCGCAGGGGCCATCGCTGCCGCCGCCGCAGGAGACGCTCGAAGCCGACTACAAGCGCGTGCTCGGCGAGCGTTACGGCATCGAGTTCAACCGGCTCTATACGCTTGCCAACATGCCCATTCAGCGCTTCGGCGCGATCCTCATCTCCAAGGGCGAGTTCGATCGCTACCTCGATCTGCTGCAGCACGCGCATCTCGACGCCAATCTCGAGCACGTGATGTGCCGAAATCTCATCTCCGTCGATTGGCGGGGCTATGTCTACGACTGCGACTTCAACCAGATGCTGGATCTGCCGCTCGAGCACGATGCGGCGCGAGCGCGTACACTTGTCGGACCTGCTCGACGCCGAGATCGCGGGCAAGCCGATCCGGGTTGCCGGCCACTGCTACGGATGCACCGCCGGCCAGGGATCGAGTTGCGGCGGCGCGCTGAGAGAAGCGGCGGAATGAAAGCGCGTTCGCCCTGCGTCGGAACGGCCGCGCGCCGTAGCGGGCCGTGTGAACCTTCAATTCATTATTGCCCGACGTCAGCCGACAATTCATCATGTCGCTGCCTGCAGAAAGCGTGACACAAGCTCGGCCGAGATCATCGTCATGTCGAAGCTCTCGATCATCATGCCGGTGCTCAACGAGGGCGAAGGCATCGCCGCGGCGCTCGATGCGCTCGCGGTCCTGCGCGCGCTCGGCACCGAGGTGATGGTGGTCGACGGCGGCAGCCGCGACGCGACCATCCAGCGGGCGCGGCTGCGCGCCGACCGCGTCATTGCCGCGCCGCGCGGGCGCGGGCTGCAGATGAACGCGGGCGCTGACAAAGCCGTCCGGCGACGTCCTGCTTTTCCTCCATGCCGATACCCGACTGCCGGCCGACGCCGACCACGTGGTGCTCAACGGCCTGGAACGGTCCGGCCGTGTCTGGGGGCGCTTCGATGTCGAGATCGAGGGCCGGTCGCCGCTGCTGGTCGTCATCGCCTGGCTGATGAACCTTCGCTCGCGGCTCACCGGCATTGCAACCGGCGACCAGGCGATGTTCGTGCGGCGCGACGCATTCCAGGCGGCAGGCGGCTTTGCGGCGATCCCGCTGATGGAAGACATCGAACTCTGCAAACGCCTCAGGCGCGTGAGCCGGCCGCTGTGCCTGCGCGAACGCGTCGTCACCTCCGGCCGGCGCTGGGAGAAGGACGGCGTCCTCAACACCGTGGTGCTGATGTGGCGCCTCCGGCTCGCCTATTTCTTCGGCGCCGATCCGAAAGCGCTGGCGCGGCGCTACGGCTATGAATGAGCCGGTCGCCGTCGCGGTCCTCGCGAAGGCGCCGATCGCGGGCTTCGCCAAGACCCGGCTCATCCCGGTGCTGGGAGCCCGCGGCGCCGCCGTGCTGCAAGAACGCCTGGTCGAGCGCGCGGTCGAAACCGCTTGTGCCGCCGCCATCGGTCCGGTCACCCTGTGGGCGACGCCGGATGAGAGCCACCCTGCCTTTCAATCGATTGGTGCGCGTCTTGGCATCACGCTCGCGCGCCAGGCGGACGGCGATCTCGGCGCGCGCATGCTGGCGGCGATCACGGCGGCGAACACCTGCGTGCTGCGTGATCGGCAGCGATTGCCCTGCCCTCACATTGGATCACCTGCGCGCGGCAGCCGACGTTCTGCGCGATCGCGCCGACTGCGGTGGTCATTCCGGCGGAAGACGGCGGCTACGCGCTGATCGGCATGCGGACGCCCGAGCCTGCGCTGTTCTCGGACATGCCCTGGAGCACGCCCGTCGTCATGGACGAGACCCGCCGCCGCCTCAGGACGCTCGGCCTGACGTGGCACGAGCCGGTCACGCTGTGGGACGTGGACCTCCCGCAGGATCTCGAGCGAATGCGCGGGATCGGCCTGCATGACCTGATCCCTCGGGAAGGTCATGAGCATGCGCCGCAGGCTCAGCCCGCGCCGGACTCGGTTCAAGACAGACGGATCAAGGTCAATCCAGCGACGATCATCAGCGCCGCAGCGACGCGGCCTGCGCGCAACGGCTCCTTGAGGAAGACGACGGCGATCGCCGCGCCGAACAGCACGCTGCTCTCGCGCAGCGCCGCCACGATCGCGATCGGCGCCACCGTCATCGCCCAGATCGCGATCCCATAGGAGCCGAGCTGCAGACCGCCGCCGGCAAGACCGATGCCCCAGTGGTGCCCCATCGCCGCAATCACCTCGCGGCCGCGGCGGGCGAGCGCATAGATCAGCCATGATCGGACCGATGCCCACGAACAGCATCACCGAATAGGCGTTGGCGCTGCCGCCGAGCCGTGCGCCCACGCCATCCACCACCGAATAGGCGCAGATCGTCACCGCGGTGAACAGCGCGAAACCGACGGCCTTGCGATCGAGCCGCGCCAAGTCGCGACCGCCGCGCAGCGACAGCAACAAGACGCCGGCGACCAGCAGCAGGATGCCGCACCAACCGAGCAGGCCGAGCCGCTCGCCGATGAAGGCCGTCGTCGCGACTGCGGTCATCAAGGGGCCGATCCGCGTGCAATCGGGTACACCTGTCCCATGTCTCCGGCGCGGTAGCTCTCGATCAGCGCCGCGAAATAGACGAGGTGGATCAGCACCGAGGCCGCGCACCATGGCCATGCGGCGACGGCCGGCAAGCCGGTCACCGGCAGGAATACCAGCGAGACAAGGGCCGCGCCGATCGAAATCAGGACCGTCGTCGCCAACGGATCGAGCCCGCCCTTGATGGTCGCGTTCCATCCGGCATGGCATGCGGCGGCGAACAAGACGGCGACAAAGACGAACGCATCCATGGCGAGAAATGATTCCGCGCGCTTGCGGGCCCTCGTCGCTCGATGGTCATGGTCCGCCGCGATCGCGCGAACGGACGACGAGGCATGCAGGGATCAATCGCGATAGCTGGCGCCCGCCCACACCTTCGGCGCGGCGCGCTGGTACTGCTTGGGACGGGCGACCTCGGCACCGAGCTTCTGAGCCGCGTGCCAACCCCAATGCGGGTCGTCGAGCATGGCGCGGGCAAGCGCGACCATGTCGGCTTTGCCTTCTGCGATGATGGCTTCGGCCTGCTTGGGCGTGGCGATCAGTCCGACGGTGCGCGTGGCGATGCCGACCTCGCGTTTCACCTTCTCGGCAAACTCGACATTGGTATTGGCGACCAAGGTGGGACGCGTGTCGGCGCTGATGCCGCCGGAGGAGATGCAGACGAAATCGAGGCCGACCGCCTTCAGCGCTTTCGCGAACGCGACGGCATCGTCGGGAGTGAGCCCGCCTTCGCTCCAATCGCTGCCGGTGATGCGCGCCCCGAGCGGCATGCCCTTCGGCATCGCTGCGCGCACGGCTTGCGCGATCTCGAGCGGAAAGCGCATGCGCGCCGCGAGCGAGCCGCCATATCCGTCGCTGCGCCGGTTGGAAATCGGGGAGACGAAGCTGTGCAGGAGATAGCCGTGGGCCCCGTGGAGCTCGATGGCGTCGATGCCGGCGCGAACCGCGCGCTTTGCCGCCTGCACGAAGCCGTCGCGCACGCGCGCCATGTCGTCCGTCGTCATCTCCCGGGGCGTTGGCCACTTGGGACCGAACGGGATCGCGGATGGAGCAATCGTCTCCCACGGGTCTTGTCCCGGCTCCAGCGCCTGACCGCCTTCCCATGGCCGTTGCGCGGAAGCCTTGCGCCCCGCGTGGGCAAGCTGAATGCCGAGCTTCGCGGTGCCGTAACGACGACAATGGGCGACCACGCGCGCCAGCGCCGCCTCGCAGTCGTCCGAGTAAAGCCCAAAGCAGCCATGGCTGATGCGGCCGCTGCGCTCGATGCCGGTGGCCTCGATCACGACCAGCGCCGCCCCGGAATTGGCGAGCATGCCGAGATGATTGAGGTGCCAGTCGGAGGCCACGCCGTCGTCGGCGCTGTATTGGCACATGGGCGAGACGACGATCCGGTTCGCGAGTTCGAGATCGGCAAGTCGGATGGGAGAAAATAGGGAGCTGGTCATGGCACACGCATCGATGGGAGGGAGGGAGGAGGAGCGAACGTGAACCATAAGGAATGGCGCGACCAGTCGAAAGCGGTCGACCCCACAATTGCGCAGTCGCGGACGGCCGTCTTGGCCGTGACCGGCGCGCCGAGATCGGAATAAAGCGCGGGTCGGCAGGTTCAAGCGGCGGTGCGGTTGGTCATATCGGCAACAGACCTGGAGTGCTCAGGCACGACTTCGGCTGGTGGGGCCGGCGCAATCTCCGCCCATCTCTCGCTCAGCCGAATGGCCTCGCGCATGCGCACGAGGAACTGCTCTTCGCTGTAATAGCGCCTCCACCGCCCGCTGCGGTGGAGCTCAAGAAAATGCGCGCAGCGGCGATCTGCCAGGTGCGCGCCATTTCTGCGCGACCTCCTCGAGTGCATGCGCGGGTTGCCGTTCCGACATGGAGAGGCTGTATCGGATCGCGGTTCACGATGTGGGATCGTGTCGGGAGCACGCGCAAGCAACGACTGACTGCTCACTGCTATCCGCTGAGCCGGATTACGCACCGAATCACCGCCCATATCATAATCCGCTTCCGCGGCAGGCAAGGCGGGTTTCGCCAAAACGGGGTTCAGGCTTCGGCGCAGGCCAGTCCGCGCGGGGATGCATGCCCCAAAAACTGACCCGCCCGGACGGGGAAATCCGGGCGGGTCGCGTTGATCGGCGCAGGGGATCGGGGGCGTGAGCGCCGATCGGGGCTGTAAATCTCGGCCATGTCGGCCTAGTTGTTTATTAGTGTCCCGAGGGCTCCAAAAGGTTCAAGCCGATTTAAGAGTTCGGGCGGAAATTTTTGGCCTGTTGCCAGCGGGGTGCAGGTCGCCCGCCCCGAAGGAAGATACAAGCTATTTCAATATGTTGCCGGTGGCGAGCGGAAAAATGGTTCCGGCTGCGGCCGGGAGTCGCGGTTTCGGGCCCGAAGGCCGGGCAGCCGCCCGCCCAAGAACGGCTCGGGCCTGATCGACCCACCCAAGTGCAAGCGCTTGGTCCAAGTCCTGCGCCGTCGCATGTTCAACGCCTCTCGCCTTTGGCGAGTTTCTGGGACTCGGACCCGCCTAAGTTGAACGAACGCATTTTGCCTGAAGCCATTGAGGCGCGGCTGGTCGCCGCTCTGTTGCTCCTGGCCCAGTTGGTAAGAGTAGCCGGGCTGCGCCGCCAGGACGATGGGTTCGGCCTCGAGCGAGCGAATGACAGCGGGCACCGGGCGCCCGTCGAGAATCTTCCAACGGAAGGTCGTGATGTTGTTGGCGGTGAAGGATGCGGCGCGATTGAGCCGCAGCCGCCGGCCGAGCGCATCGATCGTCTCACTGGGGACGCTCGACGCGAGCTGGATCAGGACTTCATCACGGACATAGCGCTCATTGGCGCGCCGCATGGCGATCGCGGAGCGACGGGCAATCTGTCGTCGGCCATCCGGGGCGCCCGCGGGCTCGACGCGACCAGCGCTGCCGGCACCGCTGGCCGCCGGCCCCGTCCGATGCCAGCTTGCGTTGAGTCGGCTTCCGCGCCGGAAACGAGCGCGAACACCATGGCAATCGCGGTCATCGCCAGCGACAGACGCAGGCGCGACCTGATCGGCGTGGATGATTTGGTGGCGGTGGATCTTGGTGTCGTTCGAGCGCATGGCTTGTCCTCTCTGGACGCTGCCCGCGCAGTTCCTCCACCCGAGGCGGCCCGCTTACAGGGACCGTACTGCACCCAAGTCTCGCTTGGCGCTACTCGTTGACGGCGATGAAACCAACGACCTTCGATTCTTCCTGCATCTGTCGGATGATCTTGCCGACCTCATCCTTCGGCAGCTTGGCCTCGGACAGACGGATGCGATAGAGCTGGCCACCCATATTCAGCGGCCCCTCGACCACCGTGGCCTTATAGGCGCCCAGGAAATTGGTGATGTCGGTCGCGGTCGCCTGCGGCGCAAAGCGCACGACCGCAAATGAGCCGTTCGCTGGCCGCGCTGGCAAGGCTCGGGCCCGGTCGATGTGCCCTGTTCCTTGACTACGACGCTGGTGATCACCGCCGCCTGCACCAGATCGCGACTGCGGCGGCGGTTGCCGACCAGGCCAGCGTGCGCGGCGTGAAGCTCGACAGGAACTCCGAGATGCGGGTGCCGAGATCGAACGAGCGCTGGCGGCGCGGCGCACGCGCCTCCTCGGCGTCGATCGCGGCGAACAGCTTCTCCATGGCGCGCGCCGACGGCGCACCGAGCGTCTCGTTGAGGTGGATCGTCTCGGCAAGCTCCTCGCGGACAAGGTCATAGCGCCGCGCCAGCTCGCGGTCGCCCGCAAGCGCCTGCTCGACGCGATCGGCGTCGCGGCGGCTCAGCGTACCGGCCGCGTGCCACGGCAGCAGAGCTTCGATCTCGTGGCGCTCTGGCTCTTTATTGATCATGTTCATGGCCAACCTCTTTCAATTCCTGCCGCCTTGAGCAGCTCCGCCAGTCGCTTGCGCGCGTAGAACATGCGCGTCTTGACCGTGTTCTCCGGGATGCCAACGATCTGCAGCCACCTCTTCGACCGATTTCTCGTGGTAGTACACGAGGTCGATGATCTCCCGATGTTCTGCCGAAAGTCCCGCGAGGCACTTTCGGATCATTGCACTCTTGTCCTTCTTCTCCAGCGCGGTCTCCCGGATCGTCCGATCGGATCTTCGATCGCGCCTGCCGCTCTCTTCGTCCAGCTCCTCGTCCGGCCGGCGCCTGAGCGCCGAGAGGGCCTTGAAGCGCGCGATCGCCAACATCCAGGTCGACACCGCCGAGCGCCCTTCGAACCGACCAGCCTGACGCCACACGTCGAGAAACACCTCGCTGATCAGATCCTCTGCCGTGGCCTCGTCGCGCACGAGACGCACCACGAACCGAAACACTCGCACGTGGTGCCGCGCGTACAGCACCTGCATAGCCAGCCGATCGCCGTTCGCGATCCGTCCGATCAGCACCTCGTCTGATGTCGCTTGCATCGCCTTCGGACGGCCGGACTCGTGAGATTAGTCGCAGGGGGCTGCGATTGGGTTCACGCTTCCGCCACAGAGATGGCACAGCCGCAACCCCTTTCCCCGGTCCCCGACGCTGCCCAGGTGATTTGGCACCTAACATTATGGCTGATCCACGGCCCCCAGGCCTCGTCGCCGCCTATGAAATTTAATAACCAAATCAGAGTGTTAACGAGAGGTACCGGAGCCAGAAAGCGGTATATTGATGCTGGCAGCGGGACGGCCACGCGCCTGGTCGTGAAAACGTGGACCGCGACGTTTAGGAAAGATTAACTCAAGTTCCAACTCGAAGCGGCGCCTGGAGCTTGCGCAGGGCCGCCAGGACCGAGAGCGCCGTGATCCGCCCGGTCTTCGGGTTCTCCGAGGGAATGTTCTCGATCGAGAGCGTAAAGCGAGCCGAGTCGCTGTCGACCTCGATGGTGTGGCAGTTGCGCTCGACCGTAGGGTCGGCCCAGATCTCCATCATGGTGCGGTCAGGTCCGATGCCGGCAAGCGACAGCGCCGCCGCCACGTTGACGTTGGCCGGGAAACCCGCCGCCCCATCGCGGGCACTGCCGGCAAATACCCGCTTGGGCTCGTTGAGGCCCTCGACCGAGATGCCGTTCGCCTCGAGATAGGGCGCCCCGGCAAGGCCGCGCGGCGGCTTGCGCGTGATCATGCGTACGGAATGAATTCGGCCCTCGGCCGCGGCGGTGACCGCGTCCAGCCCCAGCAGCGCGCCGGTCGGCACGATGATCTGCCCTCCCCGCGCCTTTGCCAGCTCGACCAGCTCGGGCCGCGGCAACAGCGCGCCGGCGGAGAGCACCATCACCTGCTTTCCGGCCTCCAGCATCGGCCGGCAAATCCGTTCGAGCACCGACGCCGGCGCGCACTCGATCGCGAGATCGGCCAGGGCGGAAACGCCTCGGGCTCGACCAGCGGGCAGGTGATCCGCTCGGCATCGAGCCAGGCTTGCGCTTTGGCAGCGATCGCGCGCCGCCGCGCAGGCGAGCACCAGGCCCGGCATGCCATCGGCCAGCCTGCGCGCGAGCACGCGGCCGATCGCGCCGAGGCCGGCAATGGCGACCCGGATCACGGGCATGGGCGGACCTTCACGAGCAGGGTCTCCGGCTGTGGAGCTTGCGTCATAGCGCGGCGCGGTCTTCGCTCACAAGCACGGGGAACCCCGCGTCAAACAGCGACTTGACCCTTATCCGGCAGATGGGCAAGTGTTCCGGAAATTCAGGGAGATCAAGGAAATGCTCAGAAAATTTCGGGCGCGGCCCTCGGCCTGTTGCTCGCGATCGACAGGCGCGGCACTGGCCCAGCCCTATCCGTCCAAACCGATCACGATGATCATTCCGTTCGCGGCCGGCGGTCCGACCGACGTGCTCGGCCGCGTCATGGCGCAGCGCATGAGCGAGATCCTCGGACAGCAGGTCGTGGTGGAGAACGTCGGCGGCGCCGGCGGCATGACCGGCTCCAAGCGCGTCGCCGATGCCGCGCCGGATGGCTACACCTTCGTGCTGGGCACCGTGGGCACCCACGCGCAGAGTCAGACCATGTACAAGAAGCCGCTCTACAACGCGGCAACCGATTTCACGCCGGTTGCGCTCATCGCCGAGGTCCCGATCGCGCTGATCACGCGCAAGGACCTGCCGGTGAACAACCTCAAGGAATTCGTCGACTACGCGAAAGCAAATCAGACCAAGATGCAATACGGTTCGGCCGGCGCCGGCTCGGCAACCCATCTCGGCTGCGTGCTGCTCAACTACCTCATCGGCGTCGACATCACGCACGTGCCCTATCGCGGCACCGGCCCTGCGATGCAGGACCTCCAGGGCGGCCGTATCGACTATCTCTGCGAAATCGTCAGCACCGCCAAGCCCCAGATCGACGGCGGCACGGTGAAGCGCGATTGCGATCATGACCAAGGAGCGCTCGAAAGCGCTGCCGAACGTGCCGACCGGCCTCGAGCAGGGAACACCGAACCTCGAAGCCTATACCTGGAATGCCATCTTCCTGCCGAAGGGCGCGCCCGCCGATGTGGTCAAGAAATTAAACGATGCAGTGGTGCAGGCGCTCAAAACCCCGGCGGTGCGCGAGCGGCTCGAAGGGCTCGGCGCCGTGGTCGTTTCGGAGGATCGCACCACGCCGGAGCACCTCGGCCAGTTCCTCAAGAGCGAGATCGAAAAGTGGGCGGCGCCGATCAAGGCCAGCGGCGTGAGCGTGTGACCAACGCCTCGTCCAGGTCGTCAAGAGTCGAGATCGAGAACTGAGCCACGCCGATCAAGGCGATCGTGGTCGACGTTGATTGATGCTGCGGCCGCCCGCGCGGCCCCAGGAAGCGGCGGCGGGACAGCGTTGATGCCGTGGGTCATTCCAGCTCGATCTCGCCCTCAATCTCGTGCGAGAAACCGATGCCGCCGAGCGTGATGGTGGCATGGGCGGGAAGTTTTTCGTTGCCCTTGAGCTTGCCTTCCGCCAGCGCCTGGCGCACCGCCTTCTCGATTTCGCGCTGGGCGGTCACGCCCAGCGTCTTGAGGAATCTGCGGATGCTGCCGTTGAAACACGTCCTCGTTCATGATTGCTCCTTCGCTACAGGGCGCGGTGAAGCGACTGCCTCCGAACCGCCGTCTTTTCCTCTGAATTGCGCGAACAATTCCTCAATTGCGTCAATCTGAAGCCATCACCGCGGATGCGTATAGGGTTATCCACCTTATGGGGACAGGAGGATACATGCGAACATTATGCGCTTTGGCAGTCGTGACGACTGCGGCTGGGGTGATCACGGGTCTGCCATTCAGCACCGCACTGGCCTGCGACAACGATCGCTTTCCATGCCCGATCGTGTCGGATGCGCCGGAGACGACCGATGCGCCGGCCAAGGCCGCGCCCGGTGCACCGTCGCGCAAGAAGGCAACAAATCAAGCGGCACCACGCCAGGATGAGCGTGCAACGCTTCAGGACGAGAAGGCACGACCGAAGAGCGAACGAGAAGCATCGCGCGCTCACTTCCCGCGCCAAGGCCGCCAAGCCGGAGAAGCAGGAGCAGGCGGTCGATCGGCCGCAGCTGCGCCTGCGGCGGTGACGCCGGCGCCCGCTGAAGTCCAGCGGACCGGAAAACCCGGCGCCCGCCATGACGGCTTCGCCGGTTGCGCCCACGACCTCCAGCGCTGGCGTCCCGGTCGCCGCCGCCGGCAGGCAGCGACCGCGCCTGCCCTCGGCCAACGGCGTAGCGACCGTCGATCCGAACGAGGTCAACGAACCTCGACCTTGCCGCCGCTCCGACACCCGGGCCGGCCGAGTCGTCCTGGATCAAATATCTGCTGGCGACTTTGGGCGCGGCGCTGGCGGCCGCATCCACGGTACGGTTCCTGTTCGTCTGATACCCTGCGGACGTGCGCGCCTTCGTTTGGGCGCGTGCACGGCTCCGAACCTTTCGCTCTGGCGGGCTGGGTTAGCCGTCCTGGACGGTTGACATCGGTTCTCTTTTGTTCTTTATGCTGCCAGAGTGCCCTTATTGCCGATGCCGGTATTCACGCCCCACCAAGATGCCGCACTGAGCGCGGCCTCGAACTGGCTCAAAGGCGCGCGCGGGCGTTCCTCGATCTTCCGGCTGTTCGGCTATGCCGGGACCGGCAAGACGACGCTCGCCAAACACATCGCCGAAGGAGTCGACGGCAAGGTGCTGTTCGCGGCCTTCACCGGCAAGGCGGCGCTGCGTGATGCGCAGCAAGGGCTGCTACAGCGCCTCCACCATCCACAGCCTCGATCTACAAGGCGCGCGAAAGCGGCGAGGAGACGCCGAGCTTCGAGCTCTGGGACGATGCGCCGGCCTCGAAGGCCAAGCTCATCATCATCGACGAATGCTCGATGGTCGATGCCGAGCTCGCGCGCGACCTGATGTCGTTCGGCGTGCCGCTGCTGGTGCTTGGCGATCCCGCGCAACTGCCGCCCATTCAGGGCGGCGGCTTCTTCACCGACGCCGAGCCCGACGCCATGCTCACCGAGGTGCATCGGCAGGCGCAGGACGATCCGATCGTGCGGCTGTCGATGGAGATCCGCGCCGGCAATCCGCTGACGCAAGGCCAATACGGCGAGACTCAGGTGGTGCGGCGCGACGCGCTCGACCCGCAGCGCGTGCTCGACGCCGACCAGGTCCTGGTCGGCCGCAACGTCACCCGGCGCGCCTACAATGCGCGCCTGCGCGAGCGCCGCGGCTTTGCCGACGCGCTGCCGATGGCGGGCGACAAGCTGGTCTGCCTGCGCAACAACCGGCGCAAGGGACTGTTCAACGGCGGCCTCTGGATGGTGAAGGAAAGCCCGAAGGCGCGCCGGCAAATCATCCGGATGCAGCTCAAGCCCGACGAGGACCTGGGCGAGCAGGCTGATCAAGGTATCGGTGCGGCCGGAATGCTTTACCGGCACGCATCGAGGAGTTCGACTGGCCGCAGCGCAAAGCCTACGACGAGTTCGACTTCGGCTACGTGCTCGACGGTCCACAAGGCGCAAGGCTCGCAGTGGGACGACGTGGTGCTGTTCGACGAGATCCGCTGCGTTCCCGGACAATCGCGACCGCTGGCTCTATACCGGCGTGACGCGGGCGGCGAAGCGGTTGACGATCGTGGTGTGAACAGCCGGCAGCATTCGCCGCGAAGAACTCAATCCTTGCTCTCTTTTCCTCGACCTCGCGCACCGGCGTCTCCGGGATCAGCCCGCCGCGTCGGCGCGCGAACGTTTCCTCGCCGCTCTGCTCCCATTCGCCCGCCACGGCGCGTGCGCGCATAGGCTCCCAGTTCGTCCGACCAGTCGCCGAGCGAATAGCCGTGCCAGGGCGGCTGCGGCGTGAGCGCCGGCAGGCCGAGCTCCTGCCAGATCGCTGCGCGCGCGTTCCATGAATTCGCGCGCCGGCAGCGCCAGCGGCGGCGCCGAGTGCTTCGAGCGTCGCGTCGATGAGAATGGTCGACTCCTCGCTGCGCGGCCGGATTTCGGCCCGTGCCCGGCGGAGCGATGGGGCGCGATGTGCACATCCTCGATCGGATTGAGCGGTAGGCGAGCGACCAGAACACCGCGTCGGTGTTGGTCGGATCGATGTCCTCGCTCACCGCGATGCAGATCTTCCCGCAATCGGCGAGCAGCGTCGCGGCGCCGTGCAGGCCGCGCCAGACCTCGGTGCGCGGCGTGCCGCGCGCGTACTGCACGAAGATCACCTTGCGCAGGTTGGAGAGCGGCTCGTGCATCACCACGCGCCGAACGCCCTTGATCGAGAGCTGTTCGCGCAGATGGGTGAGGAACAGCGGCTCCATCGGCCACCTTCTTGAGCACGCTCGATCTCGCTCGGCGTCACCTGGCTGATGATCGACACGAACACCGGCGACGCGCCTGTGCGTGATCGCGGTCACGCGCATGGACATGTTGAAGTCCTCGAGCGCGACGTGGCCGTGGCTTTCGCCGAACGGGCCTTCCGGCTCGAGCAGATCGGGATCGATCAGCCCTTCGATCACGATCTCGGCGTCGGCCGGCACGTCGAGATCGACGGTGACGGCCTTCGCCATCCGGATCGGCGCGCCGGCGAGCCCGCCGGCGACCGCCATCTCGTCGAGATCGATCGGCGAGCTTCATGCCGCCCGTGAACATCGCCACCGGCGCGCAGCCGATGACGATCGCGCACGGCATCGGCTCGCGACGCTTGTTGTGCTTCTGCCAATGCAGATAGCCGCCGGCGCCGCCGATGCGCGACGCCATGCGCACGCCGAGCCGGTCGGTCGCCTTCAAGCGCGCCGCGATAGGTGCCCATGTTCTGGATGCCGGTGTCGGGATCGCGCGTGACGCAAAGCGTCGCGGTGAGATAGGGCGCGGCATCGAAGCCCGGCGTCGAGATCGGCACCGGCAGGCGCGCCAAGCCCGCTGCCGGGACCGCGCAGCTCATCGCCGCTGATGACGACCGCCTGGCATGGCGGCGAGTGACACGCGATCGGCGCGATCGGATTGGCGATGGCGTGCACCCACGCCGCCTCGATCTCCTCGACCGGACGGCCCATGCCGACGGCATAGATCTGCGGCGAAGCGGCGAGCGCGCCGACCGCGACCGGAATGTCGTAGCGCCGGCCGGCGGATCCGATCACGTTGGTGAACAGGAACGCGCGCCGCTGATCTTCCGCGAGCCCGCCCTGGAACTGCCAGCGCACCAGCGGATGCAGCTCGGTGTCCTTGTTGATCGGGCGGTCGATCGCGCACGAGCAGTCCCTGCGCTTCGAGCGCGGCGAGGTGCGCCTGGAAATCGAGCGGCGGACCAGCCGGCGGTCGTGCGGATCGGCGCGCGATCGGCGCTCACGTCGAGCATCTGACAAACCCCGGCGGCTGACGATTTCAGGCATCACTGCGGAACCGGCTGAAGCCGGACTCCGGTCTCCATAACCATAGAACGCCCGCTATTGAAAGGTGTAGCTGCAAAGGACGGCTTGTCGCGATTGCAATGCAACGCTGCCGGTGTATCGTCCGTTGCCGCGTTGCGCTGTACCGGGACATCGACCATGGGCGCGAAACATTTCGGCGCCCGCGTCGCGCGCCTCGAAGATCCGGCGCTGCTCACCGGGCGCGGCCGCTTCGTCGACGATATACAGATGCCCGGCGCGCTGCACGCCTGCTTCGTGCGCAGCTCCGCATGCCCATGCCAAGATCCGCTCCATCGACATCGTCGGCGGCGCGCGCAATGGCCGGCGTGCACGCGGTGCTCACGGCGGACGATCTGCCGCCGCGCATGGCGACCGGCCAGATCCCGATGCTGGTGCCCAATCCATCGATCAGGACGCCGCGCACGCAGCTGGCGCTCGCGCGCCACGAAGTCTGCTATGTCGGCCAGACCATCGCGGTCGTGATCGCGGACAACCGCTATCTCGCCGAGGATGCCGCCGCGGCCGTGGCCGTCGATTTCGAGGTCTTGCCCGCGGTGAGCGACTGCCGCGATGCCGCGAAGCCCGGCGCCGCCTGCGCCCACAGCGATCTCGCCAGCAACATCGCCGCCGTCGTTCCCATGAGCCTATGGCGACGTCGACGCGGCATTTGCGCGCGCGGCGCACGTGTTCGAGGAGGAGTTGTCGCTTCATCGCGGCGGCGCCATGACGCTCGAAGGGCGCGCCGTGCTCGCGAGTTACGATCCGGGCAGCGACGTGCTGACGGTGTGGTCGGCGACGCAGACGCCGCACCTGTGCCGCGGCACGCTCGCCGATCTGCTCGAGCGCGATCTCGAATCGATCCGCGTGATCGCGCCCCATCGTCGGCGGCGGCTTCGGCACCAAGGCGCCGTTCTACGCCGAGGAGGCGGTCATTCGCGGCCGCTGCCATGAAACTGCGGCCGTCCGGTGACGTGGCAGGAGGACCGGCGCGAGCATTTCTCTCGGCAACGCAGGAACGCGACCAGCATTGGAAGGTCGCGATCGCGGTCGATGCGGACGGAAAAATCCTCGGTCTGCGCGGCACCATGCTGCACGACAACGGCGCGTTCCTGCCGTGGGGCATCATCGCGCCCTATATCGCCGCCACCACGTTCCCGGCCCTTATGTGGTGCCGGCCTATGCGCTCGAGGTCACGGTCGTGCTCACCAACCGCGTGCCGACCACGGTCGTGCGCGGCGCCGGCCGGCCGCAGGCCGTGTTCGCGATGGAGCGGCTGATGGACCGCGTCGCGCGCGAGCTCAGAATCGATCCGCGCCGAACTGCGCGCGCGCAACATGATCAGCGCCCGAGCAGATGCCCTATTCCGTCGGCTTGCTGTTCCGCGACGGCAAGCCGCTCGTCTATGCCAGCGGAGATTTTCCGAAGAGCCAGCAGCGCGCGCTCGCGCTGCTCGAACTACGGGAGCTTTCGCGCGCGCCAGAGCAGCGCGCGCGCGCGAGGGCGCTATCTCGGCATCGGCATCGGCAATTACGTCGAGGGGACGGGGCTCGGGCCGTTCGAGGGCGTGACCGTGCGCGTGCTGCCCAACGGCAAGGTCGCGGTCGCGACCGGCGCCACATCGCAAGGACAGGGCACGCGCACGACACTGTCGCAGATCGTGGCCGACCGGGTCGGCTGCCGCATGGAGGATATCGTGATGACCGCGGGCGACACCGCGGCGATCTCGCAGGGCGTGGGCGCGTTCGCCAGCCGGCAGGCGATCAATGCCGGCTCGTCCGCGCTGATGGCCGGGCGACACGTGCGCAAGCCAGATCGTCGCGCTGGCCGCGCGCGTGCTCGGCGTGGCGGAGAGCGACATCGACGTCGAGGATGGCCGCGCCACCGGCGCGCGGCGGCAACAAGCCTTCGCATCGACGCTCGGCGAGCTCGCGCGCTCGCCCAGGGCATGCCGGGATTCTCGTTTGCCGCCGGCCAGGCGCCGGGCCTCGAGCACACCGCCTATTTCACGCCGCAGCAGGCGTCCTATTGCAACGGCACGCATGTCGCCGAGGTCGGAGGTCGATCCCTTCACCGGCGGCGTGAAGCTCCTCGCCTACACCGTCGCCCACGACAGCGGAAATATCATCAACCCGCTGATCGTCGACGGCCAGGTCCAGGGCGGCGTCGCCCACGGCATCGGCAACGCGCTGTTCGAGTGGATGAAATACGATGCCGACGCACAGCCGCTGACGACGACGTTCCAGGACTATCTGCTGCCGGCGGCGCCCGACGTGCCGGGCTGCAAGATCGAGCACGTGGAGACGCCCAATCCGCTCAATCCGCTCGGCGTCAAGGGCGCCGGCGAAGGCGGCACCATCCCCGCGCCGGCGGCGATCATCTCCGCCATCGAGGATGCGCTCTCGCCGTTCGGCGTGCGCTTTGCACAGATGCCGTTGCCGCCCGACCAGCATCGTCGATGCGCTGCGCAAGGCCGGCGCTTACCGGACGCTCGCGGCGGCATGACCCTGGCGCGGCCATGCCGCGGGCCGCGCCGCTGACTGATTTTTCGTGACTTCCCCTGCCCGCGCTGGAGCGCGTAGGACCCATGCGCGTCGCCCTATATGAATCTTAAGCCTTGAACTCTGAGTGGAGTCTCGCCGTGCCGACCAATGAGAAGAGGCCGCGCCTGCGCTCGCAATTGTGGTTCGACAATCCCGACAATCCGGGCATGACGGCGCTCTATCTCGAGCGCTACCTCAACTTCGGCCTGACGACGGACGGAGCTGCACTCCGGCAAGCCGATCATCGGCATCGCGCAGACCGGCTCCGACCTCTCGCCCTGCAACCGCCACCATCTCGAACTGGCCAAGCGCGTGCGCGAGGGCATCCGCGACGCCGGCGGCATCGCCTTCGAGTTTCCCATGCATCCGATCCAGGAGACCGGCAAGCGCCCGACCGCGGCGCTCGACCGCAACCTCGCCTATCTCGGCCTGGTCGAGGTGCTGTTACGGCTATCCGCTCGACGGCGTCGTGCTCACCACCGGCTGCGACAAGACCACGCCGGCGGCCATCATGGCGGCGGCGACCGTGAACATCCCCGCGATCGTGCTCTCCGGCGGGCCGATGCTCAACGGCTGGTGGAAGGGCGAGCGCGCCGGCTCGGGCACCGTGGTGTGGTGGGCGCGCCAGGAGCATCGCCGCCGGCCGCATCGACTACAAGGAATTCCTCGACCTCGTCGCGCGCCGTCGGCGCCGTCGATCGGCCACTGCAACACCATGGGCACGGCCTCGACCATGAACGCGCTCGCCGAGGCGCTCGGCCTGTCGCTGCCCGGCTGCGCCGCGATCCCGGCGCCCTACCGCGAGCGCGCGCAGATCGCCTACGAGACCGGCCGGCGCGCGGTCGAGATCGTGCGCGAGGACCTCAAGCCGTCCGACATCCTCACCCGCAAGGCGTTCGAGAACGCCATCGTCGCCTGCTCGGCGATCGGCGGCTCGACCAACGCGCCGATCCACATCAACGCCATCGCGCGCCACGTCGGCGTGAAGCTCTCGATCGAGGATTGGGAGACGATCGGCTACGACGTGCCGCTGCTCGTCAACATGCAGCCGGCCGGGCAAATATCTCGGCGAGGAATATTACCGCGCCGGCGGACTGCCGGCGGTGATGCACGAATTGCTCGCAGGCCAGGCCGCATCCATGCCGACGCGCTCACGATCAACGGCAAGACCATCGGCGAGAACGTCAAGCAGCGCGCAAGATCGCGGACGCCGACGTCATCCAGCCCTACGACAAGCCGCTGAAGAAGCAGGCCGGCTTCAAGGTGCTGTCAAGGGCAACCTGTTCGACTCCGCGATCATGAAGATCGAGCGTGATCTCGGACGAATTCCGCAAGCGCTACCTGTCGAATCCGAAGGACCCGAACGCCTTCGAAGGCCGCGCCGTGGTGTTCGACGGGCCGGAGGACTACCACCACCGCATCGACGATCCGTCGCTGCAAGATCGACGAGCACACGATGCTGTTCATCCGCGGCGTCGGGCCGATCGGCTATCCGGGCTCGGCCGAGGTCGTGAACATGCAGCCGCCGGCGGCGCTGATCAAACAGGGCATCACCTCGCTGCCCTGCATCGGCGACGGCCGGCAGTCCGGCACGTCGGGCTCGCCGTCGATCCTCAATGCCTCGCCCGAGGCGGCGGCCGGCGGCGGGCTTGCGCTGCTCAAGACCGGCGACCGCGTGCGCATCGATCTCAACAAGGGCACCGGCGAACATTCTGATTCCCGACGGCGAACTCGCGCAGCGCCGCGCGGCGCTGGAAAAGCAGCGGCGGCTACCGCTACCCGCCGAGCCAGACGCCGTGGCAGGAGATCCAGCGCGGCATGGTCGACCAGCTCGCCGACGGCATGGTGCTCAAACCGGCGGTCAAATATCATCGGGTCGCGCAGAAGAGCGTGCCGCGAGACAATCACTGACACGCTGTCATGCGCCGCCCGCGCGATGCGGACGACAAAGTGCTCCACGATCGCCGGCATGAACCAATCGGGGCCGTATGCCGTTGATATGCGTGTGACGGAGGAATGAACTTATGGCGAAACGTCTGCAAGGCAAGGTCGCGCTTGTGACAGCGGCGGGACAGGGCATCGGCCGCGCGATCGCCGAGGCGTTCGCCGCCGAGGGCGCGAGCGTGATCGCGACCGACGTGGACGAGAGCAAGCTCGACGGCATCAGGAGCGCGAAGCGCCTGAAGCTCGACGCGCGCTCGACCGCTGTCGGTCGAAGCCGTCGCCAACCAGATCGCGGCCGAATTCGGCGCGACTCGACGTGCTCGTCAACTGCGCCGGCTATGTGCACCACGGCAGCGTGCTCGAGTGCTCCGAACAGGACTGGGACTTCTCGTTCGATCTCAACGTCAAGTCGATGCACCGCACGATCAGGGCATTCCTGCCCGGCATGCTGGAGAAGAAGGCGGGCTCGATCGTCAATATCTCGTCCGCGGTGTCGTCGATCCGCGGCGTTCCCGACCGCTACGCCTACGGCGCGACCAAGGCCGCGGTGATCGGACTGACCAAAGCGGTCGCCGCCGACTTCATTCGACAGGGCATCCGCGCCAACGCGATCTGTCCGGGCACCATCGAGTCGCCTTCGCTCGAAGGCCGGATCCGGGAACGCTCGCAGACGACGGGCAAGACCGATCGCCGAGGTGGAGCGCGCCTTCATCGAGCGCCAGCCCATGGGCCGCCTCGGGCAGGCCCGAGGAGGTCGCGGCGCTCGCCGTCTTTCTCGCCTCCGACGAGGCCAGCTACATCACCGGGCAGCCGCATCTGGTCGACGGCGGCATGGCGCTGTGACGACCGCACGCCTTATAATTGGGCGTTCACGACCTATTTGGGCGTTATATCGTCCCGGGCCATCGGCAGACTGCCCATGCGAACGGCAATGGCGGCATGCAAGAACCCATCGTTTCCAGTCGGAACCATCGCTAAATCAATGAGTTATTTCTTTATCACGCGTGCGTATCCGCACACCTTCCGTAACCTCCTCAATTTTGCATGCTCCGGGCGGTGCCCCCATGTAATCGGACGATCTGACTGGACAACCATGATGTCAAACCGCGTACCGTCGATTCCTGCCGATCTCAGCCAACTTAGCCATCCTCCTGGATGTGGACGGAACGCTTCTCGACTTCGCCCCGACGCCGCGCGAGGTTTTTGTCTCGCACGCGTTGCGCGAGACATTGGGACGGCTCTGGGAGCGCACCGGCGGGCGCCGTCGCCTTCGTGAGCGGCCGTCCGGTCAACGAGCTCGATCTCATTTTCTCTCCGCTGCAGCTGCCCGCGATCGGCGGCCACGGCGCCGAGCTCCGCACGATCGCAGGCGCGGCTCCGGAATCGCCGCGGCTCCCGCCGCTCGACCCCAGCGTGAAACGGCAGTTTGCCGCCATCGCCGAGGCCGGTCCGGGCATCATCCTCGAGGACAAGGGCTACTCGCTGGCGCTGCATTACCGGCTGGCGCCGGAGAAGGAGCGCATGGTGCGAGAGGCCGCCGCCAGGATCGTCACCGAGCTCAAGGCGACTGCCGATCGAACTGTTGCCCGGCAAGCTGGTGGTGGAAATCAAGCAGACCGGTTTCACCAAGGCGACCGCCGTGCGCGAACTGATGACCTACGCGCCATTCGCCGGCCGCCGCCCCGGTTTTCTCGGCGACGACGATGACCGATCTCGGCGTGTTCGAGATCATGCCCGACTTCGACGGAATCGGCATTTCCGTCGGGCGCAAACGTCCCCGGCGTCAAATCCTGCTTCGAGCGGCCGACCGGATGTTCGCCGCTGGCTCGAGCAAATCTCCCGCACGGACGCACTCGCGGCCTCATGATCGATCACGGGCTCGATCTTGCCGTGATCGGCAACGGGCGCACGGCTGCGCTCGTCGATCCCACGGCGCGTTTGGTATGGTGGTGCTATCCGCGCTTCGATCGCGACCCGATCTTCTGCCGCCTGCTCGTCGGGCGACGAGGAGAAGGGATTTTCCGACGTCGTCCTCGACGACATGGCCGATTTCCAGTCGGAATATCTGCGCAACACCGCGGTGGTATCGACCGTTCTGACCGACCGCAACGGCGGCGCCGTCCGCATCACCGATTTCGCGCCCGCGTTACCGGCAGTTCGGCCGCGTGTTTCGGCCGCCGCAGCTGATCCGGATCGATCGAGCCGGTGGCCGGCCTGCCGCGCATCACCGTCCGCTTTCGCCCGACCCACGATTACGGGCATCCCGTTCGCCCAGCATTCCGTCGGCAGCAACCATATCCGCTATGTCCACGAGGGCACCGTCATCCGGCTCACCACCGATGCGCCGCTGTCCTATATCGAGAGCGAAGCGCCGTTCGTCCTCACGCGGCCCCTGCATCTGGTGTTCGGGGTGGACGAACAGTTTCAGGACGATCTCGAAACGACCTGCCGCGAATTCTGCGACCGCACCATCGACTACTGGATGGATTGGTCGCGCGGTCTCTCCATCTCCTACGACTGGCAGGACGAGATCATCCGCGCCGCGATCACGCTCAAGCTCAGCAATTTCGAGGAAACCGGCGGCATCATCGCCGCGCACACCACCTCGATTCCCGAAGCGCCGGGATCCGGGCGCACCTGGGACTACCGCTATTGCTGGCTGCGCGACGCCTATTTCGTCGTCAAGGCGCTCAACCGCATCGGCGCGACGCAGACGATGGAAGATTTCATCTCCTTCACGCTGAGCATCGCGTCCAATCCCAACGAGATGCATGCGCCCGGTCTATGGCGTCGTCCCGATCGAGCCGATGGACGAAACGACCGCGCCGGCGCTCAAGGGCTATCGCGGCGACGGTCCGGTGCGCGATCGGCAATGCGGCGGCCGAGCAAGTGCAGAACGATACCTATGGCAGCGTCATTCTCGCCGCCATGCCGATGTTCTACGACCGGCGGCTGCCGCGGCTCGGCGACGAAGGGCTGTTCCGGCTGCTGGAATCGCTCGGCGCCAAGGCGGGCGAGCTCGCGTTCGAGGCCGACAACGGAATTTGGGAATATCGCGGGCGCCAGCGCATCCACACCCATTCGATCGCGATGTGCTGGGCCGGCTGTCACCGGCTCGCGGCGATTGCATCCCGGCTCGGTCTGCCGGATCGCGCGGCGCACTGGAATGCCGTCGCCGAACCCGTGCACCAGGCGCTGCTGCAGGGCGCCTGGAACGAGAAGCGGCAAGCTTTCACCGCCGCCTTCGGCTCGGACGATCTCGACGCCAGCGTCCTGCTGCTGCCCGATCTCGGCGTGATCGAGGCCGACGATCCGCGCTTCGTGAGCACGGTCAAGCGCCATGGAGCGCGAACTTTTGCGCGAGAAGCACGTTATGCGCTATGCGGCGGCGGATGATTTCGGCCTGCCGGCAACCGCTTTCTTGATTTGCCGGTTCTGGCTGGTCGACGCCTGGTGGTCGCTGGGTCGTCGCGAGGAGGCGCGCGAGTTGTTTGTCGATGCGTTGGCGTATCGCAATCGTTATGGTCTACTGTCGGAGGATATCGACCCGCAAACCGGGACGCTGTGGGGAAATTTTCCGCAGACCTATTCCATGGCTGGATTGATCTTGACCGCGATGCGGCTGTCGCGAAGCTGGGAGGATCGATATTGGCGCGGCTAGTGGTAGTTTCGAACCGCGTGGCAGTCCCGAGCCGCGACGGCGATAACCAGGCCGGCGGCCTGGCGGTCGCCGTGCGCTCGCTGCTGAAGCGGCCGGAGCGGCCTGTGGTTCGGCTGGAGCGGCACCGTTGCAGCCCAGGACGATGTCACCACCAGGACCATCCACCAGGGCGAGCATGTCCTATGTGGTGACCGACCTCGTCGACGCCGACTACCAGGAATATTACAACGGCTTCGCCAATCAGGTGCTTGTGGCCGATCCTGCACTACCGGCTCGATCTCGCGGAATTTTCACGCCGCGATCTCAGCGGCTACCGGCGCGTCAACGCGCACTTCGCCAACGAGCTGCACAATCTGCTGCAGCCCGACGATATCATCTGGGTGCACGACTATCATCTCATTCCGCTTGCAAAAATGCTGCGCGACCGCGGTCACCGCAACCGCATCGGATTTTTCCTGCATGTGCCGTTTCCGCCGCCCGAGATTCTCACCGCGCTGCCGAACCATGAATGGCTGATCCCGCAATTGACCGCGTACGATCTGGTCGGCCTGCAGACCGAGAACGACGCCGGCAATCTGGCGCGCTATTTCGAGAATGAATGCCGATTGGAGAAGCGCGGCGACCTGCGTCTACCAGACCGGCGAGCGGATCGTGCGCATCGGCGCCTTCCCGATCGGGATCGAGACCCAGGAGTTCAGCCGGCTCGCGCGGCGTTCGGTGCGCTCGCCGCTCGTGCGCAGCGTGGTGGAGAGCCTCGCCGGCCGCGCCATGATGATCGGCGTCGACCGGCTCGATTATTCCAAAGGGCTCGCACAGCGGATGGACGCGTTCGAGCGTTTCCTCGCGGTCTATCCCGATTGGCGCAGCAAGGTCACCTATCTGCAGATCACGCCGAAGAGCCGCTCGGAAATCCAGGAATATGCCGGCATGGAGCGCACGATCAGCGAAGCCGCCGGCCGGATCAACGGCGCCTATGGCGAGGTCGCCTGGACGCCGATCCGCTATGTCAACCGCGCCTACAGCCGCAGCGCGCTGGCGGGCCTCTATCGCGCCGCCCGGGTCGGGTTCGTCACGCCCCTGCGCGACGGCATGAACCTCGTCGCCAAGGAATATATCGCGGCCCAGGATGCCGAGGATCCCGGCGTTCTGGTGCTGTCGCGCTTTGCCGGCGCGGCGGCGGAATGCACGGCGGCGATCCTGGTCAATCCCTACGACCCGGAGGCGGTCGCGACCTCGATCGCACACGCACTCTCCATGCCGCTCGAAGAGCGGCGCTCCCGCCACGCCGCGCTCTTCCAGGTGATTTCCGACAACGACCTCAACTGGTGGGGCGAACATTTCCTCGCGGCGCTGACGAAGGACGGATCCGCGACGCCCTGGCACGAACAGCTCGGCCTCGCGCCGCCGCTGTTCACCGGCCTGGCCTGACCGTTCACCGCAGGATCGACACGCTCTGAGCGGCCGTCAGCCTGCCCTCGCGCCCGGCTAGGCTTCGGCGGCGATGGCGAGGTCCTCGCTCGCGGGCCGGGCGCGCTGCTCCACCGGCTTCTCGAAACGCGTCAGGTTGAACGCGCTGTTCACCAGGGCGACGTGGGTGAACGCCTGCGGAAAGTTGCCGACCAGCCGGCGCGTGCGCGGATCGTATTCCTCGCTCAGCAGGCCGACATCGTTGCGCAGCGCCAGCAGGCGATCGAACAGCGTCGCGCGCGTCCTGCCAGCGATGCTGCAGGACATAGGCGTCGACCAGCCAGAAGCTGCATGCCAGGAAGGCGCCCTCGCCCGGCGGCAAGCCGTCATCGGCGGCAGCGGTGTCGTAGCGCATGACGAACCCATCGACCAGCAGGCGCTTCTCGATCGCCGCCAGGGTGCCGCGCACGCGCGCATCGTCGGGCGGCAGGAAGCCGACATGCGGGATCAGCAGCAGGCTGGCGTCCAGCTGCTTTGATCCATACGACTGGACGAAGCTGCCGAGTTCGGGGTCGTAACCGCGCCGGCAAACGTCGGCGTGGATGGTGGCGGCAATCTCCCGCCAGCGATCGATCGGGCCGTCGAGGTCGAACTCCTCGGCGCTCTTGATCGCGCGGTCGAAGGCGACCCACGCCATGACCTTCGAATAGGTGAAGTGCTCGGCGCTCACCGCGCACTTCCCAGATCCCTTCGTCCGGCTCGACCCAGACGCGCTCGAGATGGGAGAGAAACGCCTGCTGCAGGGCCCAGCCGGATCTCGCTCGCGGCGATGCCCGTGGCACCTGCGCCTGATGGAGGGCATCCATCACCTCGCCGAACACGTCGAGCTGCAGCTGACCATGGGCGGCATTGCCGATGCGCACCGGCGCGGAGCCTTCGTAGCCCGGCAGCCAGGGCACCTCCCACTCCGTCAGGCGCCGCTCGCCGGCGATGCCGTACATGATCTGAACCTGGTCCGGACTGCCCGCCACCGCGCGCAACAGCCATTCGCGCCATGCCTGCGCCTCGTCGCGGTAGCCGGCGTCCATCAGTGCGAGCAGGATCAGCGTCGCATCGCGCAGCCAGCAGAAGCGATAGTCCCAGTTCCGCACGCCGCCCAGTTGCTCCGGCAACGAGGTGGTCGGCGCGGCGACGATGCCGCCGGTCGGCAGCGTAGGTGCAGCGCCTTGAGCGTGATCAGCGAGCGCAGGACCGCGTCGGAGCAGTGTCCGGCGGGCCGGCAATTCTGCGGACCAACTCGTCCAGAAATCTTCGGTGGCCTCGAGCGCCGATGTCGGCGCCGACCGGCTGCGGCGGCGGCAGGTGCGAGGGCGCGTAGGTGAGCACGAACGGCACTCGCTCGCCGGCCGCGACCTCGAACTCGCTGATGGTCTTCATGTTCTGGCCGGTGAGGTCGACCGGCGTGCGCAGCACCACCATGTCCGGCCCGGCGACGGCGCGCAACGTGCCGTCGTCGAGCCGCGTGACCCAGGGGACGATCGCGCCATAGCCGAAGCGGATCACGAGCTGGCCGCACATCGCCACCCGGCCGCGCTCGCCGACCACGAGCCGGACCACGCTCGAATTCGATTCCGCTCATCGGCATGAAGTCGATCGAGCGTCACGATGCCGTCGCTGCATTCGAAGCGGGTTTCGAGGATCAGCGTGTTCGGCCGGTATCGCCTGGTGACGCGCGCCTCGGGGTCGCGCGGAGCGATCCGCCAATGTCCATGCTCCTCGGTCGCCGAGCAGCGCGGCGAAGCAGGCATCAGGATCGAAGCGCGGCCAGCACAGCCAGTCGATCGAGCCGTCGCGTCCGACCAGCGCGGCCGTCTGGCAATCGCCGATCAGGGCGTAGTCCTCGATGGGGAGCGACATGACGGCCTATTGGGCAAAATCGATGACGACCTTGATGTCGCCCCGGCGCGGTTCGAGCGCTTCGCTCCAGTTCTCGAGCGGAACGCGGCGCGTGATCAATCGCGCGCAGCCAGCGCTTGTCGGCGCGCGCGAGCGCCTCCGCCGCCATCTCGTAATGGCGGCGATTGGCGTTCACGCTGCCGAACACGGTGTCGTTGTCGAGCACCATCTTGCGGTTGAGACGGCCGATATCGAGGTCGAACGTCTTTCCCGGCTCGGTCACGCCGGTGAGGCAGACGATGCCGGCGGGTGCCGCGGCGCCGAGGCAATCGCGGATGACGGCAGCGGCGCCGGTGCATTCCATCAAGACGTCCGGTGCAGAGGCGTTCGAGGGTGCTCTCGTCGGAGTGATAGGTCGCGCCGAGATCGCGTACGATCGCTTCCTTCGGGCCCCCTTGTTGTGGATCGAGCACGTGCACGTCAAGCCCGCGCTGCTTTCCCATCAGGGCGGCGAGCAGGCCGATCGGGCCCGCGCCGGTGACGAGCAAGCTGCGCGGTTCCCATACCGCGGGCGCGCTTGCCGATCCGCTCGGTGTGGTCCCACGCCTTGGCAAGGATGCTGGCCGGCTCCAGCAGCACGCCCAGGATATCCAGAGCCGGATCGACCTTGACCACGAATTCCGGCTCGATGCGGAAGCGCTCGGCGCCGTAACCGTGCCGCTCCTTGATGCCGCGCTCGGTGTAGCCGCCGTTGCGGCACATGTCCCATTCGCCGGCGGCGCAGGCCGGGCACGGCTGCGGATCGGGCCGGCGGACGATCCCGACGACGAGGTCGCCGGGCGCGACCTCGCAATCCGCAGGGCGCGCTTTCCACCGTCGCCCAGCGACTCATGGCCGAGGACAAGGCGCCCCTGGCCGGAAGGCGCGGTGCCGTAGGCCCCATGAGGATTTCACGGTCGGTCGCGCAAACCCCGAGCGCGCGCGTGCGCACCAGGATCGCTCCGTCCGACGAGCGGCGGTTCGGGCACATCGTCGAGCCGGGCGGAATTGGCGATTCCGGGCAAAACCGTGATTGCGCGCATCCCGTCCTTTCGGTCGATGGCGCTGGATTTCGATCGCCGGCGGCGCGGGGATGCGGTATTCCCGCGGGCTAATCGCGCTCCGTCGCCGATTTTGGCAGAACGACTACGTTGCACCCCGACAAAAAGGTTCCGGCCGCCACGCAACGAAGATCGGGCCGCCGGCGTTGCCAATCTTATTGGAAAAAGACGGAGCGAGGACATGGACGCGATCGGACGCAAGCGATGGGCCATTCGCCGAGGGCTACATTCCCTCCGAAAGCTCATTTTCGGATCGCGCGCTCGTCTCGCACGAGACCGCCTGCATCCTCAATGCGGGCGATCGATGACGCGCATGTGACAATCACGATTTTTTCGCTGATCGCGAGCCGGTCGGTCCCTACCGCCTGACGGTTGCGGCTCGCCGCACGCTGCATCTGCGCTTTCAACGATCTCGACGATCCCGCGCCGATCCCGCGCGATACCGACTACGCCTCGGTGTTCGAATCGGACGTGCCGATCATCGTGCAGCACACCCGGCTCGATTCCCGGCATGCCGAGGTCTCGCTGTTGTCGACGGTCGCGCTATCCGGAAGGCTGACTCGATGCTCGCATCTTTTCATCGATGCAGCGGTGGAACACAGGGAACTTTTCGCATTGCACCACGTTTGCATCAGAGCCGGTTCTCTCTGGAGACGAAATATGAAAATTGCACAGATCGCGCCGCTCATGGAGAGCGTGCCGCCGCGGCTGTATGGCGGAAGCGAGCGAATCGTCTCCTATCTCACCGACGAACTGGTCCGGCAGGGTCACGACGTGACCTTGTTCGCCAGCGGCGACTCGGTTTCCAGCGCCGATCTGGTGCGCTGCGTGCCGATGGCGTTGCGCCTCGACGCCAATGTCCGCGATCCCATTCCGTATTACATGCTGATGCTCGACCGGGTGCGCGAGCTGGCGGACGAGTTCGACATTCTGCACTTCCACATCGACCAGTTTCACTTTCCGCTGTTTCGGCCGATCGCCAATCGGACCGTGACCACCCTGCACGGCCGGCAAGACCTTCACGACCTCAAGCCGCTCTATGTCGGCTTTAGCGACATGCCGCTGGTGTCGATCTCCAATGCACAGCGCAAGCCGATCGCGAACGCCAATTTCGCCGCGACCGTCTACCACGGCCTTCCGCACCAGACGCTGCAAGCCGACCTACAAGCCGAGCGGCGATTATGTCGCGTTTCTCGGCCGCATCTCGCCGGAGAAGCGGCCGGACCGCGCCATCCGGATCGCCCAGGCGCTCGGGATGCCGATCAAGATCGCGGCCAAGATCGACAAGGTCGACGAAGCCTATTTCCGCGAAACACATCGCGCCGCTGTTCAACCTGCCCGGCGTCGAATATCATCGGCGAGATCGATGAGCGCTCCAAGAGCGAATTCCTCGGCGAGGCGAGCGCGCTGCTGTTTCCGATCGATTGGCCGGAGCCGTTCGGGCTGTCCATGATCGAGGCCATGGCGTGCGGCACGCCCGTGCTCGCCTTCCGCTGCGGCTCGGTGCCGGAGATCGTCGACCCCGGCGTGACCGGCGCTGATCGTCGATACCATGGACGAGGCGATGCGGGTGTTGCCGCAGGTGCTTGCGCTCGATCGCCGCGCGGTGCGGCAGAAGTTCGAACAGCGATTCTCGGCGGCGCGCATGGCCAAGGACTATGCCCAGGTGTATCGTTCGCTGATCAAGAATCAGGCGCGGCCGGAACGGGACGCCCCGGTATCGAGGCGCCAGCCGGAGCTTGAACAGGGAATGAACTGACAGAGGCTTCATGCCGAGCGAGGGCGTCGCGCTCCCGAAATTGTCGCTCGACACTATTCCTGAGGCGACGTTCTATATTCCAGCGACGGGTCCGGCCACGCGGCCGCGCCGTGCGCTCAAGCACGACAATACCTTCGTCGTCCTCGACAGCCACGGCGACATAGGCGCTTCGGCCGGCGGCACCGACGGCCTGTTCCACTGCGACACCCGTTTTCTCTCGCACTTCGAGCTCCTGCTCAACGGGATGCAACCGCTGTTGCTCGGGTCCAACCTGCGCGATGACAACACTTTGCTGACGGTGGATCTGACCAATCCGGACATGTATTTCGACGATCGCCTGGTGCTGCCGAAGGATACTCTGCACGTCGTGCGCACGATTTTTCTCTGGCGCGACACCGCGTATCAGAGGCTGGCGATCCAGAATCACGGTGATCTTCCGGTCGATCTGCGCCTGACCATGCTGTTCGACAGCGACTTCGCCGACCTGTTCGAGGTCCGCGGCCTGCGGCGCGCGCGCCGCGGCACCATCAACCGCGAGACGGTCCGGCCCGCCACCGCCATTCTGAGCTATGAGGGCCTCGACGCCCGATTACGGCAGACGGTCCTCCATTTCGATCCGGTCCCTGGCGAGCTCACGGCCACGACGGTGTCTTATCGTCTCAACATTGCACCGAAGGAATACACGCCGGTTTGCTGCACCATCGGCTGCGGCGCGCCGGAACCGCCGAAGCCTGTCCCGCTCCTGCGCGGGCTGCGCGCGGTCCACCGCAATCTGCGCGCAGTCTCCCACAACGCCGCCACGGTCGAGACGTCGAACGACCTCTTCAACGAGGTGCTGTGCCGGTCGATGGCCGACCTCTACATGCTGATGACCAAGACGCCGCAAGGGCCGTTATCCCTATGCCGGCATACCCTGGTATTCGACCACGTTCGGCCGCGACGGGCTGATCACCGCGCTGCAGATGCTCTGGCTCGATCCCCGCATCGCCCAGGGCGTGCTGCGGCGCCTCGCCGCGCTCCAGGCCACGACCGACGATCCGCGCCTCGGACGCGCAGCCGGGAAAGATTCTGCACGAGATGCGCGAAGGCGAGATGGCGGCCCTGCGCGAGGTGCCGTTCGGCCTTTACTACGGCACCGTCGATGCCACGCCGCTGTTCGTGATGCTGGCGGGCCTCTATGCCGAGCGGACCGGCGACGACGCCACCATCGTGGAGCTGTGGCCGGCGATCGAGGCCGCGCTCGCCTGGATCGACGGACCGGGCGATCCCGACGGCGACGGCTTCATCGAGTATTACCGCGCGACCGAGGAGGGTCTCGCCAACCAGGGCTGGAAGGATCTCGCAGGACGCCATCTTCCACGCCGACGGCCGCCTGGCGGAAGGCCCGATCGCGCTGGCGGAGGTGCAGGGCTACGTCTACTGCGCCAAGCTGCTGGCGGCGCGTTGCGCCAGAGCGCCTGGGACGGATGCAGCGACGCGCGCCGGCTCAGAGCCGAGGCCGATCTGCTGGCCGAGCGCTTCGACGCGAGCTTCTGGTGTCCGGAGCTCGGCACCTATGCGCTGGCGCTCGACGGCAAGAAGGAACCCTGCCGCGTGCGCAGCTCCAATGCCGGGCAGGTGCTGTTCACCGGCATCGCGCAGGCCGGAGCGGGCGATCGAGGTCGGCGACGGGTCTGCTGCGGCCGCAGTTCTTCTCCGGTTGGGGCATCCGCACCATTGCCAATACCGAAGCGCGCTACAATCCGATGTCGTATCACAACGGCTCGATCTGGCCGCACGACAACGCGCTGATCGCGCTCGGGCTTGCGCGCTACGGCCTGAAGCGTTCGGTCGAGCGCGTGTTCAAAGGCTTGTTCGACGCCGCGACCTATATGGAGATGCGCCGATTGCCGGAATTGTTCTGCGGCTTCCAGCGCGGCCGCGGCCGCGGCCCAACGCTCTACCCCGTCGCCTGCTCGCCGCAGGCATGGGCCAAGCGCCACGCCCTTCACGCTGCTCGAGGCTTCGCTCGGCCTGCAGTTCGATCCCGCCGCGAACGAAATCCGCCTGCACAACCCCAGCCTGCCATCGTTCCTGGACGAAGTGGTGATGCGCAATTTGCACCTCAGGAGATCGAGCGTCGACCTCAAGGTGCGCCGTCATGCCAACGACGTGTCGGTGGAAATTCTCGAGCGGCGCGGCGAGATTCAGGTCTCGATCGTGTTCGGTCGATCTCCGGCCCCGACGAAACCGGAACGCGGTTCACCGACAAGAAATAATCTCTATCCTGCGTCGGTGAGATCGACCTGACCGCCGATGGACCCAGACAAGGCCAAGATCCCGACGGCCACCCGGATCGTCCGGCGGCCTCCGGACGGAGCCCCGCGGCGCGTGTCCGCCGATATCTGCGTGCTGGGCGCCGGCATCGCCGGCGTTTCCGCCGCGCTCGAAGCGGCCCGTCTCGGCCGCAAGGTCGCTCTGGTCGACGGGCTGCCCGCGCTCGGCGGGCAGGCCGTCAATTCCATCATCGGCACGTTCTGCGGGTTGTTCGCGAACGGTCACGCACGGCGCTCAACTCACCCACGGCATCGCCGACGACATCCTGCGCGAGCTCGGCGCGCAGGGCGCGCTGCACTACCGCCGCGGCGGGCCGTCGAACACGACCGTGGTGATGTACGACGAGATTGCGCTCTCGCGCTGGATCGAGGAGGCCGTCCGCAAGGCCGGTATCACCGTGCTGCTCGGCGCGATCCTGCGCGGGGTCGCACGCGACGGCGCCCGCATCCGCGAACTCGATCTCGCGACCCGCTACGGCGACGTGAAGCTCTCGGCAACGGGCTTCGTCGACGCGACCGGCGACGCCGCCCTGACCTGGGAGGCGGGATTTGCCTGCCGCGAGCCTGCCGATGGTCCGATCTACGGCACCCAGATGATGGTGCTCGAAGGCATCGACGAAGCGCGCCAGCCGACGCGCGCGGAGCTGACCGCGCGGGCGCGCGCAAAGGCAGCGCTCTACGGTTTGGTGCGCACCGACGGATTTGCGTTCGTCTTTCCCGGCCGCGGCACGGCGCTGGTGAACCACACCCATGTCGAGACCCCGCTCGACCCGGTCGCGGCCTCCAGGAATGCCCTTGCTCGGCAAGGCGCAGGCCGACAAGGTCCTGCATTTCCTCAAGAGCGAATATCCCGATGCCTTTGGGCAGGCGCGCGTGCGCAGCTACGGCTTGCCCGGCATTCGGCAGACCCGCTGGATCGTCGGGCGCCAGCAGCTCACGGTCGACGACGTGCGCGCCGGGACGACAGTTCTCCGACGCGATCGCGCGCACCGCCTGGCCGATCGAGCTGCACGATCGCGCCGACGGCTACATCTGGGAGCCGTTTTCGGACGACCACGTGCACTACGTGCCGTTCGGCAGCCTCGTTCCGGCCGAGGCCGACAACATCGTGGCCGCCGGCCGCTGCATCGACGGCGACAACGCCGCGCTGTCGAGCGTGCGGGTGATGGGACCGTGCATCGCCATGGGGGCCGCGGCCGCGCACGCGCTCGACCTCGCCGGCAACGGCAGCGTGCAGCAGATCGATATCGCGGCGCTGCGCCGGCGCGTGCGGGATAACGTCGAACGCGCGGATGAGGCAGCCGTTACGCGGCTGTGGCGAAGGCGCGGCACCTGACGGCCTCTTTCGGCGCGCGAACGCTGCAGCGTCCTCGGCTGGCAACTGATGCCGTCCGCGCCTTTGCCCACCTACAGCATCGTGGGCGATCCGTCACTCCGCTGCGCTGGCGACGCCGAACACCTTGTTGATTTCCGGCTGTTGCTGCGTGCGCGACGCCTTGCGCAGCTGCTTTGCCTCCGACAGCACCGGCTCGAGGTTGAACAGCCGGCGCGGCGTTGTCGCCCAGGATGTTGCGCTTGGCCTGCTCGCTCAGGAACGGCAGGTCGTGGATCGTGCTCGGCAGGTCCATGTCCCAGTGCGGATAGTCCGAGGAGTACAGCAGCTGCGTCTCGGCATTGATCATCTTGAAGGTGAGCTGCAGCGCCTCGCGGTTGTCCACCATCTCCATCGGCTGCGAGGTGAAATACATGTCGCGCATGTAGTCGCTCGGCTTCTTCTTGAGCAGCGCGCAGTCGGACGTGCGCATCATGTATTCGTTGTCGAGCCGCTGCATCAGGAACGGGATCCAGGCGAGCCCGCTCTCGATCCAGATCGTCTTGAGCCGCGGGAAGCGCTCCGGCATGCCGTTCACCACCCAGTTGGTGAGGTGCAGCATGTTGTGCCAGGCGAAGCCGAGCGCGTGCACGGCGATGAAGCGGTTGGTCATCGACAGGCCGGGATCGGCCCAGTTGAACGCGGCATGGAACGCCAGCGGCAGGTTGCGCTCCTGCAACGCGGCGTAGGTCTTGGCGTAGGCGTTGTCGTAGACGCCGCGATAGTGCGTCGCCGGTCACCATGAAGCCGATGACGCCCTTGCGGTCGGCGAATTCCAGCACCGTCTTGTAGCAGGCCTCGGGATCGTTGAACGGCAGATAGAGCATCGACTTGAAGCGATCCTCCTCGCCGAGAATCTTTTCGCACAGCCAGCGGTTATAGGCCTGCGCCATCGCCACCTCGACCTCGACCCGCGGGCAGGACGCAAGATTGAGCATCGGGGTCGGAAACATGCAGGCGATGTCGACGCCCATGGCGTCCATCCAGCGCCGCATCAGGGTGATATCGCGGTGCGGGGTCGGCGGGACCTTCTCGATCCGGCGGCCGGGATAGCGGGTGATGCGCCCGCCGATTTCCTGGTACGAGCCGTCGGCCGACGCGATGCCGCCACGCGCCGTGCCTTGATACTTGGCCTCGTGGCGAATGACCGGATCCTCCATGTACTGCAGGATCTCGTTGAACGCCTCGGTCTCGTAGTGGTGGCAGTCGACGTCGACGATGCAGAAATCCTCGTAGCGGCGCTCGATCGCCTGGTCCGCCGCATGCGCCAGCAACGTGGTGGTATCGAACTCGGCGGCGGCGAGGTCGCGGAAGTTATTGGCGTGGACGTTCATCGGGCGATCCTTTCCTTATTTCTTCTCAGCTGCGCGGGTTCGGCTGGCGGCCGACCTGCGACATCGCCTGCCAGGCGCCGAGCTCGAACACCGCGAGGCCGGCGGCGTCGAGCATCGCGCTGCAGCCGATCACGACGTCGGTCGGGGTGACGCCGCTGTTGCGGCCGAACGGCCGCGGCGCCGGCCCGGCCTGCGCCTTGGCGGCGAACAGTCTTACCACGCTGGCAAAGACCTGCCCGAGCGAGATCGTCGGGGATGTCGCCCAGCCGGTCCGCTTCGATCGCATCGGCGCAGAGCGCGGAGATCTCGCTCGCCAGCGCTTCGAACGACAGGGCCGGCCTGCTCAGACTGCGACATAGATCTCTCCATCGCGCTCGATCACATCGAACTTCTGCAACCGCAGCCGTCTGTCGGCGACGTGGTACCCGTCCGACAGGTGGAACTCGTAGCCGTGCCAGGGACAGACGATGTGCATGTCGGTCTCGTCGAAGGTCTTGCCGTGGAACACGCCGTTCTCGTCGACCAGTTCCTTCACCTGCGGCATGCGCAAGCCCTCGCAGGCCGGGCCGCCCTGGTGCGGGCAGTAGTTCCGGTAGGCATAGTATTTGCCGTCGTGGCGGATGACGCCGATCTCGATCTTGCCGGCCTTCACGATCCGCACCCCGCCTTCGGCCATGTCGCCGTCGCGGCAAACCAACATTTCGGCCATCGGCCCTGCTCCCATCGTCCCAATTGTTGTGATACCATATCATATGGTACCTTATAATTAGAGGCGCTGGAAGATGGCGGCGCGGCAAAAGAAGGTGCGGGCGGGAAAGCCGCAGGAGCGGCGCGGGACACCCGCGCGCCCGCCCAAGACCGGCATCGGCATGCTGCTGCGCGATGCCGATTCGGCGTTCAACCGCTATTTGACCGCGCAGCTCGCGGTGCACGGCGTCACCTTCGGCCAGTTTCAGCATCTGCGGAACCTGTGGGTGGAGGACGGCCTCACCCAGGCCGAGCTCGTCGCGCCGCATCGGCATCGAGATGGCGTCGTCGACCGCGATCCTCGACTCGCTCGAGGCGGCGAAAGCTCATCACCCGCGTGCGCAATGCCGCCGACCGTCGCAAGATCAACGTCGTTTCTCACCCCGGCCGGCGCCGCGCTGGAGAAGGCGCTGATGGCCTGCGCGGCGGACGCCAACAAGCGCGCGAGCAAGGCCTCAGCAAAGCCGAGGTCGCTCACCTGTTCGCGCTGGCCGGGCAGATCATCGAGAACTTCAGGACGCTTGCGTGCCGCCGGTGCATCTTCCGCAAAGGCGGACGCGCCGCTTGCGCAGAAACTGCGGCCCAGCGACAGCGCCGCGCGGACGGGTGCGTCGGAACATCGCCGCGGGCGGCGGAGTAGGCGTCATTAGGCTGGACTGCGCGTGTCCCGGCGAGTTGGGCCACGGCAGTTGCCGCGCACTCGGTGTAGCTCCCCTCCCCCTTGTGGTTCTCGGGGTGGTGTTTCCCCGAGGTGGAAGTTGATTGCTGGCGGTTCATAACGCATTGACTTTTCTTGCGTCGATGCGGACGGCGTATCACCAGAATGCGTCCACCGTATGCACGCCGACGACGCGGATCACCGCGTCGTTGTCGAAAACTCCAGCGTCCGTGTTCAGGGCGATGAACGTATCGGTGCCGTCCGGTGAAGTAACGGATCTGGCCCCGCGCCGAGAACTCGTCCGTGCCGATGAAGGTGAAGTCACTGGTTGCGCGGGACGATCGGGTTGGCGTCGATGGCACGCACGTCGATGTGGTCTCCTTCCCTGCGGTTGAAGTCGGTGATGACGTCCATGGTATCGACGGTGACGCCGGTTTCGTCGAGGGCCGTCCAGATGAAGGTGTCCGCGTGCCTCCCGCCGGTCAGCTCGTCGGTACCCGTCCCGCCGGTTTCGATGGCTGGCCTACGACGCGCTGCAGAAAGGCCGGCAGCCCCCGCTTGTTAGCGTACATGGGACGGTATCGCTCGGTATTGCACATGGTGGCGACGTCCAACTTGCGCGGCCCGAGCTTGGGATCGGGGATGGGGACCAGCTCGTAGCAGCCCTTCACCAGCGCCGACATCAGGCCGGTCTTGCCGTCCAGCATGGCATCGTAGGCCATGTTGCCGAACGTCAAGCCCACGAGCTTGTCGACGAAGTCCGGGTCGCCCGAGCGCAGATCGTAGGTGAGGTCGGACACCATCGTCTCCTCGCCGGTGCGCCGCTTGATTTCGTCGGCAAGCGACTCGGCGACGCTCGCCTTCTTGCGGTGGCCGTAGGCGTCGGCTTCGCCGTATTCGCGCACTTGATAGCCCTCCCACTCGGCGCCCTCGCTGAGCACGACCAGCGCATAGTTGCTCGGGTTTGCGCGTTTCTCCTCGATGAGCAGCCGGATCAGCTTGTCGAGATTGACCTTGTATTCGGGGACGACACAGCGGATCGAGGTGACGTAGGCCGTGTAGAGCGCCGTGAAGCCGGCATCGCGGCCGAAGATCGCGGAAAATGCCGATCCGCTCGTGCGAGCCGACGGTGGTCCGCTGGCGCTGGATGGCATCGGAGGCGCGGGTGATCGCGGTCGAGAAGCCGATGCAGTACTCGGTGTTGCGAACGTCGTTATCCATCGTCTGACCGCAGCACGAGGTATGATCGCGGTGGAATCGCATAACGTGGGGATCCGGCGGTGATGGGGGCCGGGGGAATGGTCCAGACCCTTCCTCTGCCCGCGCGCGACGACGACACAGCAGCCCAAAGTGGGAACGGCTGCCAGGG
>ERZ1370068.9050-contig-7858_pt1 | contig 65198 bp, 101 predicted proteins | sample MGYA00561227_ERZ1370068 | MGnify/ENA primary metagenome ERZ1370068 (study PRJEB38410, sample SAMEA6850437) | metagenome | study: Metagenomic assessment of the ecological functions of the soil: analysis of the soil microbiota associated with the... | reverse complement strand
TATGCTTCGTTCCAGTTACGTATTGCTGTCTGGTTTTCGATATTCGGCTCGAAAACAACGCGCCCGTAGTCGCACACTTGTTCTCGCTGCACGCCTCTCCGACCGGATCGTGAAGGACTACTACATGATCTGCGACAGTTACTATCAGGCGATCCGCACTGCGACGCCCGGACAAGATCGAGGCGATCGATATGGGCCGGCGCGCTATTCACAATGACGGCTCGCGTATTTTGATGGAACGGCTCAAGGGAAAGGTGACGGTCGATCTCGATACCGCGCGCCGATTGTTCACCTTGATCTGCGTGCTGCACTGGAAGGGCTAGAGTATGATGCCGAAAACCGGTTGCCTGTATTCGGATAACATCATGCTCGGGGAATAAAGCAGGCATGCCTGCGTCCGAGCGCCCTTCGCGTCCCCACGCGGTGCTATTCGCCTGCGGTATGAACGCGGTGCGTTCGCCGATGGCTGCCGGACTGCTTCGGGCAGATGTTCGGGAACGAACGTCTATGTCGGCTCAGCTGGCGTGCAGAAGGGTGAACTCGATCCTTTCGCCGTCGCCGCCATGCAGGAAGTCGGCATCGATATCTCGCGCCACAAGCCGATCACGTTCGAGGAACTCGACGACCTGGAAGGTCTCAATTTCGATCTGATCGTGACGCTGTCGCCGCCGGCCCATCACAAGGCGCTGGAGTTGACCCACAACGGTCGCAGCCGATGTCGAATATTGGCCGACCGATGGACCCGACCGCGAGCGAAGGCAGCCGCGAGCAGCGGCTCAATGATTATCGCGAGGTGCGGGACCAACTGATGGCGCGCATACGTGAGCGCTTCGCACGGCCAAGCGGAGGCAATGAATGAGTGCCGCGGCGCGCTCGGGTTGTGGAAACGCGGCCATTCCGCTAGTTTCCGCGCCCATTCAAAGCGTTTCTCCAACTCATCGTTATCTCGCGGTCAGATGATCGGTCGCCCCAAATTCGTGCTTGCTTCCGGCTCGCCGCGCCGGCTCGCCCTGATCAATCAGGCCGGGATCGAGCCGGACGCGCTCAAGCCCGCTGACCTCGATGAAACACCGCACCGCAGCGAGATTCCGCGTGCCTATGCAACGCGGCTCGCCCACGCCAAGGCAACGGCGGCTTTGGAAAACGTGAATCTGGACGACGAGCTGCGCGGCGCCTTTATTTTGGCCGCCGACACGGTTGTCGCGGTCGGCCGGCGCATCCTTCCCAAGGCGGAGCTCCTCGACGAGGCGGCGCAGTGCCTGCGCCTGCTTTCCGGCCGCAATCATCGGCGTCTACACCGCCATCTGTCTGGTGACCCCAAGGAAGCCTTTCGCCAGCGTCTGGTGGAAACGCGTGTGCGGTTCAAGCGGCTGTCGGAAGAGGATATCGAAGCCTATCTCGCCTCGGGTGAATGGCGCGGCAAGGCCGGCGGCTACGCAGCGCAGGGGATCGCCGGCACTTTCATTGTGAAGATCGTCGGCTCATATACCAACGTCGTGGGCCTGCCGCTCTACGAAGTCATCGACGCTGCTGGGCGGCGAGGGCTATCCGACTCGCTTCGGCTGGCTGAACGCGGTGTGAGGCTCGCACGGATTGCGTATCGTATGAAGGAAGGCGGACGCTCGTATGAACGAGATCGACCGCAAAGCGCCAGCTGCGCGTTCCTGCCCGATTTGCGGGAAGCCGGTCGAGCCGGCCTTCAAGCCTTTCTGTTCCAAGCGCTGCGCGGATATCGATCTCAATCGCTGGCTATCCGGCGTCTATGCGGTTCCCGCAAAGGACGAAGAAGACGAAGACGGCGAACGGCCAGCTGAAGGCGAGGCGGGCGAGAAATGAGCGCGCAAGCCCGGTGATTGGCCAGACCGCCTGTTCGAAACGCTCAAACGCGGCGGCATCCGACCAGGTCGCCTACGTGCCCGACGCCGGACACGCGCGTCTGATCGACCGATGCCGCGCCGACGATGAAATCCGGGATGTTGCGCTGACCACGGAAGAGGAGGGGCGTGGCGCTGGCTGCAGGCGCCTGGCTGGCAGGCGAGCGCGCGGCGCTGCTGATGCAGTCGAGCGGCGTCGGCAACTGCATCAACATGCTCTCGCTGGCGCGGACCTGCCGCTTTCCGCTACTGATGCTGATCACAATGCGCGGCGAGTGGGAGGAGTTCAATCCCTGGCAGGTACCGATGGGATCGATCGTCGATCCCGGTACTCGAAGCTGTGCGAGGCCGAAATTTACCGCGTGCTCGAACCGGAGCGAAGTCGCGGGTATCGCCCAACGCGCCGTTCAGCACGTCTTCGGGCAAGAGCGAATCGCCGCAGTGATCCTGTCGCAGCAACTGATCGGCAGGAAAGTGTGGACCAAATGACGCTCGAGCGCCGCGCCGCGATGGCAACGCTGCTGGCAGAACCGGGGTGACGACCTGCTGGTGGTTCCCGGTCTTGGCTCGACGACCTGGGACGCGGCTGCCGCCGGTGACAACGATCGAAATTTCTATCTCTGGGGCGCGATGGGCGGGGCCGCCATGATCGGTCTGGGGCTTGCGCTGGCGCAGCCCAGGCCGCCGCGTTGCGGTGATCACCGGCGACGGTGAAATGCTGATGGGCCTCGGCGCGCTCGCGACCATCGGGACTCAGCGGCCCGCCCAATCTCGCCGATCATCGTCTTCGACAACGGCGTCTATGGCGAGACCGGCATGCAGCCGAGCCACACGCAAGCCGGGGTCGACCTCATCTGGTGTGGCGGGCGCCTGCGGTATCGCGAGCTCGTCTCGACGTACGCGATGAGAATGACGCTGGCGCGACCTTGCCCGCCAGGCTGAAAAATCTCCGCGAGACGCTATTCGCTCGCGTGCAGATTGCCGCCGATGAGCCGCCCCGCGTACTTCCGATGCGCGATGGCGTTGCGCTGAAAGAGCGATTCCGCGCCTCTATCGGCTGTCAAGCCGTAAGCCACTAAGAGGCGTTCTGGACAGTGTGGATTCGAGCCTTTATAACGCCCGCGCCTTGCTGAGCGGCCCATCCGGGCCGGCCCGGCGCCCAGGTAGCTCAGTTGGTAGAGCACGTGACTGAAAATCACGGTGTCGGTGGTTCGATTCCGCCCCTGGGCACCACCTAAGTACCTCATCAGCCTTACGAATTGGCTTCTCGCCCGGTGCTGATGCTCTCGTTCGTCTTGCTCGTTGCAACCGCTTTGCATCCCACGCACTGAAAAAATTTTTATGGCCGTAGAATGTGTGTCGGCCCCGGAAGTCTATGGACGAGCCCCACCCGGTGCCCGGCCCCTCTCTGGGTCGCGCCGCTCAGATGGAGCCCAAAAAATCCAAAAGGTTTCTCGAAAGTAAAAAAACCGCCGCCTGTGGCAACGAGTGCCGAAAAATTTCGGTTGATGATTTTCGGGAAAAAGGCCGCTATCACGCGCTGACATGACGCACGTCGAACACGTCAAAACGCCTGTACGAGGAAAGCGCCTAAACGAGTCCAGCGAGGCAGGCAAAACGCGGTGACTGACTATACTCGGGCTGCGCGCTGGCTGGCGGCTAATCGAAAAACAGAAGTCACCCGAGATGATATCAGGCGCGATGCCCTTGCTCAGCGGTTGGATGCCCTTGTTATCTTTCTCTTTTGACATACGGATACCCTTCTCTGATGTGTCGCAAGTCACTGGCCTCAGTGACCTTCGCGACGGGTAGCCCGGGTGAATGCCGCACAAACTCCGCTTCTTGCCGCCATATCGAAACCGGCGACGCACCAGCGGGTGGACTTTTTGATTTAAGAGCAAGAAGCGGGATGTCGGCGTTGGGGCGTAGGCCAGAAGCTCGCAGGTGCTGACGGGCCAGCCCGACGGACGGTTAAAATGCTGCGCAAGGATCCAACATGCCGCCGCTTCTTTCGCTTCACGCGCTCGCCGCGACGCGTGGTGATGGGTTGCGTCCCCAGTTCGTGGACTTGTTCACACGTCTTGCGGCGGGTGCCGACGCTACTCATTTCCAGATCCGCTCCGCCTCCGGCAGAGACACAGCCTTCGAACCAGCTAAAAGACGGCCCGAGCTTCGAATAGGCGGTGCCACAGGGAAGCGGTAAGGCTGAGACAACATTGAGACCATGTCCGCTTTGGGTCATTAGCGGACATTTCTGCAGTGCGGAAGCCATGTCCGCTTTACCCCCAAAAGCAGACAAAATTGTACTAGCGCCCCCAGTTTGAGCATCGGTATCTTTCCTTAGTCATTCCTTTAGTCATTGTCGGAGGCGCTTGCAGTGAGCGACTTCAAAGCATTTCAAGATCTGGAGCGACAAGGCTGGTCCGATCCCGGGCGAGTTTCGGGTTACGTTGAGTTGTTTGCTTCTGCCTCCGATCAGGCGATTGGCAGTCTGCTAGAGGCCGTCAACGCCAAACCCAAACTGAAGGCGCTCGACCTCTGTTGTGGCCAGGGCAATGTCTCAGAGGCCCTCGCTAGCTGCGGCTGCGAGGTGACCGGCGTTGATTTTTCTCCGGCGATGCTCGCGTTTGCAAATGCTCGTGTACCAAACGCGGTGTTTATCAGGAGCAGATGCACAAGAACTACCATTCGACAACGAGGAATTTGACATCATCGTTTCGAATTTAGGTGTATGTCACGTTCCCGATCAGCCGCGTGCGTTGTCGGAAGCGCGGCGTGTCCTTGGTCGAGGGGTCGTTTTGCGATGACAGTGTGGTGTGGCCCCGACGTTTCTCCATGTTTCGAAATTGTTTATGACGCCATCAAGGCCCATGGCAGCCCCGGATGTGACGGCGCCGCCAGGGCGGACTTTCACCAATTTGCAAAAAGGAAATAGCGGAGAGACTTCTAAAGGAAGCCGGCTTCAATGATGTCGATTTATCGATTGTTAATTGTGTGTGGGATCTCGATAGCCCAGGCCGTCTGTCGGAAATCTATGAGAAGGGTACTGTTAGAGCGGCAATGGTTCTTGCCAGCCAGCCGCCACAAAGCCTTGTTGCGATACGACAAGCCATGGCCGAGGCGGTTCAAAAGCGTTTTGCTTTTGGGGATCGCTGGCGTGTTCCCGTTCCCGCCGCGCTAGTGCGAGCCAGTGCCTAATGTCCGCTTTGGGTCAAAAGCAGACATTTTGTGCTGCGGAAGCCATGTCCGCCTTCAAGTTTGAAATCACTGGTTTTTAGATTTTTGCTGGTCTAACACCCGGCTTAACACCGGTGCGTTGCGTTGATTTATGATTCCTAAAATTTTCGCGCGTAAGTTTGAGGCTCACTCCTTGTGAACCTAAGATTAACTTTAGGCCGCTGGTCGTAGTTTCCCCCTCCGCCAGCGGGCTTCTTTTTGCCTACAAGCCCGAGGGACGGCGCTAGAAGAGCCTTTAGGTCACCGGGGCTAGGGAGCTTACCTACTCCCCAAAAACGTGCGTAACCGGCTGTACAAATTGATGGCCGTTGGGGAACAGTGCGAGTTAGCCTGATTTGCTAGGCTAACTTTTACACCGGAAATTGGCTCCGCCAACCTGCCGGGGGCGCGAGATGTACTACGTGATCAACCAGCAACTATGTTTTGTTTGTTACCGGGTAGCCGACAGGCCGACGCCAAAAGTCGCGTCAGATCAGAAGCAATGCGCGGTCTGCCGCGCAATGATTTGGGTGGCGAAGATCACCTGCGGCACCGCCCAAGATTTGCATTCGGTGCACGCAAAGTGATCGGGTGATCGAGCCGATCTCAAACTAATCGTGGCTCGGGTCACGCCGGTGAGTTTTTTGATCTGGATCAAAAAACCCTTCGCGTTTGTTCGCGGATTTGTCAGAGCATGTACCCCCGAAGGGGACATTTGCAGCGCACAAGCCGATGTCCGCTAAGTGCCAATAGCGGACATGCCCCTCATTCGATGAGCTGGTCGGAACGCGCGAGCAGCTGCGAGGGCACGGTGAAGACCGATAGCCTTCGCAGCTTTTAGGTTTATGACCAACTCGAACTTCGTGCGGCGCTTGTACCGGAAGCTCGGCTGGCTTGGCGCCCTTGAGGATGCGATCGACGTATGCCGCCGCCCGCCGAAATAACTCGACTGGCTCTACGCCGTATGCCATCAGGCCTCCTTCCTCGGCCATGAATCGGTAAGGAGAGATGATCGGCAACCGGTGCAGGGTCGCCAGCGCAATAATTTGATTGCGATGAACAATGTTAAAACTGTCGGGCATCACGATCAAACCGCCGCCTGGCTCGCGGCTAAACGCAATGACTGCGCTTTCCATCTCACTGGCGTCGTGGACGGGGCTCGCCGACGGCTGCAGCCCAAGCGACCGCGCCGAGGTTTCCAATGGTCCCTGATAATATCGGGTGACGTATGGGGCCGTTTGCGGATTGAATAGAAATGCTACCCGCTCGACACCGGGCGCGATCTCTTTGAGCAATTCGACCCATTTGCCGACCATTGAAGATTCGAAGTTGGTGAAGCCGGTGAGGTTGCCATCCGGACGCGCCAGGTTGGTAATAAACCCGGAGCCGATCGGATCGGAAATCTGCACAAACACGATCGGTATGGTGCCTGTTTGTTTCCGCAGTGCGATGACCGACGGAGTGGTATGGCCAACAATCACTTCAGGCTTCAGTGCAACAAGTTCTTTGGCGAAGGCGGTAGCATCGCTCGGGGTTGCCGGCGGCCCAACGATGGTCAACTCGCAGGTTGCGGCCATCGATCCAGCCAAGTTTGCGGAGTTCTTCGTGTAACGCGGTCACCATCGATTGTGCTTCTAGATCGCTCTCGCCAATATTCGAGAGCACGCCGATCCGCCGTACTTGGTCCGCCTGTTGCGCGACTAGCCGCGAGCGGCCACATCGCCGCCGCACCACCGAGAAGTGTGATGAATTCTCGCCGTCGCATGTTCCCGCCTAGGGACTACCTTTGAGTAACTTAAGCCTAGCACTACGCGATCGAGCGGTGAGCAAAAATACCATACGTCAATGTCCGCTTTGGGTCAATAGCGGACATGTGCAGTGCACTAGGCCATGTCCGCTTTGTGCCAATAGCGGACATCACAGCGTCCCGCCCGCGGAAACTCAGCCGCGCCGCGCCGCCTTGATTGCGGCGATGTCGATCTTCTTCATGCCCATCATCGCATCAAACGCGCGCTTTGCTTCATCGCCGCCGGCCGCCAGCGCCTCGGTCAGCACACGCGGCGTGATTTGCCACGACACGCCCCACTTGTCTTTGCACCAGCCACACGCGCTCTCCTGGCCGCCGTTGCCCACGATGGCGTTCCAATAGCGGTCGGTCTCGGGTTGATCGTCAGTGGCGATCTGGAACGAGAAGGCTTCGTTATGTTTGAACGTGGGACCGCCGTTGAGGCCGATACAGGAGACGCCGGCAACTTTGAACTCGACTGTCAGCACATCTCCCTTCTTGCCGGATGGGTAGTCACTGGGTGCACGGTGGATGGCACCCACCGTGCTGTCGGGAAAGGTCTCGGCATAAAAGCGAGCAGCGGCCTCGGCATCCTTATCGTACCAGAGGCAAATCGTGTTCTTTGCCATTGCATTTCCTTTCGCTTTGAAGCCCACCTAAATTACTGTCCACTCGTTTCAAGACAGGTAGCCCAATCGCTGTTCTCCACTGGAGAAAGGGCCCGTTTCATTCCGTTAGGTCCGCGCTGTGTCCACTTTACCCTCGCAAGGGACATTGGGTTCTTTTGGTTTCCGCCTCACGCAAACGTTAGCTGCCTGCCATATATCCTCGGGCCGGCGAGTGTTATGGTGATTGCTCTTGAGGAGATATGCGCATGAGAAAAGTCCTCGGATTTATTTTGATCGCCTTTGCGCTCGTTGGCGGAACGGCTGCTTTTGTAACCGTCAACCCGCATCAAGCCTTCGCTTGTGAAGACGGTGACAAACGCGGCTCCTAGCAACATCTGAATCGAAAAGGCCTCGGTCTAACCGCCGGGGCCTTTTTGCTTTGGGCACGCCTGATGTCCGCTTTTGGCCAATAGCGGACATTCTCCCCCTCTCTTACGACGAGTGCACCGCTCGCGTACCTCCCACTGCCAAGGCGTGCCAGAACAAAGCGATCGCGGTCGTTAAATGCCGATAGCCCGGTCCTCGGCCATGCAATCCGACTGCCTTCAGCACAACAAACAGATTTTGCCAGCGTATTCGTGATCAAATTATGGGTTCCATCCGTGATTTCTGGCGGCTCACGGCCCAATCGCCGTTTTGGACCAGAAATATTTGGAAATAAAAGCCGCTATGTACGGAACATGACAGAAGGTGCGCCGTTCACTGCCATAGGCCTTAAGGATGCCGGAGATGCCGGTGCCGCACTCCAAAAGAAAAAGTGCAGTTGAGCTGCGATTAGCTCACCCCAGGCAGCAATTAAAGCAGAAGACGGAGATAGCGCATGCGTGACGCGCCAATACCTCCGCGCCCAAGCGGAATTTTGTCTGGAGGGTCGCGAGGTCAGATCAGCGACGCCTCAAAACCGTCGATAAACTTGCAAGCGGACGCGGCGCGTTGTCGCGCCGGGCCGCGCAATCGAAGCTACGCGACAGGCGCGATCGCCGCGCTGATCGCGCATCACGGTGTATGGAACCAGGTTAGTTGTCAACCCGCACCTCGTTAGCATTCAAGCTAACGGAGGGATGAATGTCAATGACGTATAAAGAGCGTCACTTTGTATTCGCTTCCATATGTTGTAGCCGTTGCTAGTTTTCTGGTTATGCGGCACGCAAGTCGCGGCACCGCCTAACTGGATTGATCTTGTGGCACACAAACACGAACGCCGAGATATTTGTCTGGCCAAACTGTGAATCGTTCTCTTAAAGGCAACCGATTGCCGATGCATGAAGCAATGCCTGATCGGACGCCAGAAAGGGGTCAGATAAAGGCGCCGATACCAATCGAGAAAACCCGCGAGGACATCATTACCGTCTAGCACAACTTCACCTGAGGCTTGCTCAATTTTGGCGAATATCCGTTGGGTCATTAGCCAGACATTTCTTGATGTCGCTTTACCTTGAATGATGTCCACTTTACCCCCAGAGCGGACATTCAGGCTGTCACCAAGCGAGACTCGGATGTTGCCGGGCTAATATCGCATGAGCGAAGGATGACCGGGATTGCTATTCGCTGGCTGGCAGGTGAACTCTGCCGCCCTGCGCCAAGCCGTAACGGCTTTTCCTGCGGTGCTACCCCGTGTTCTGAGTTGTTTGCCAAGATGTTCCCCGGCGGCTACCGAAGCTGTTTGCGAAGCAGTAAACTCAGGATCGTTATGGACTTGCCCGCAAACGATCGATGTAAATTCTAGCATGTGAATTAATCCAAAACCCCGAACGGAATTTTGCGATCAATAATTGCGAAAGCCCAAAACGAGTGACGAGTAGACCTCTCGTTGTCCGACCGGAATTCGCCAAAGTGGGTTTAGACGTGTTTTCTGTCGGTTGTCCGCGCGGCCGTGCTCAAGGGCGATAATTCGCGACATAAGTTCGCTCGCAGTTCGCACGGGCGGTTTAGGCACCTGCTGGCCGGATCTGGACGCAGGTGTTGAGATAGCTCTTCGATGTATCCGTCCGTGGCGCCGTCGAGCAGCTGCCCCACACGGCGTGGCGATCGCGTAAACCCGCTGGAATTGGTCAGATATTTGAAGCGCATTGTCGTCTCCTCTGACCGGCAAAAATCTATGTCCGTTTCTTAAGAGTAGTTGGAGTGGGACTCTCGCGCTGTGTTGACCATCACAAAAAGCGTAATCCTTCAAATTTCTTCGCCTGATGAGTGCATTTCAAAATGGCACAAACCTCTGAGGGCCATACCGACGCGTTGCGGACAAGGATGTGTCGTGACCGTTATTAGAATTCTAGTAGACATAAAAGGGGCCGCTGGGTGCGAGCGCCGCAGCGATCCTCTGCGATCCGCCGAAAGTTGGGACACCTAGGTTGGGTAATTCGGCGTCTCATACCAACATATCGGTCGAGGCGTCGATTTGACTGTGCGATCGATCACACTTCCCGATGCAATGCGACTTTTGTGATGCCCGGCACACCGCGCTAAGCGGAGTATCGGTATTTTAATAAGAAGCGAACGGACTAGCCACTTAGCGGAGGCAGCCATGGCCGGCTTCGAAGTCGTTGGTTTGTCGTTTTTAACTCTGTGTTTCACGGCCCTGCAATTTGCCTGGCTCGTAGTATTACACTCGCATTGATCACGCCCTGCTATGACGGACCTTCGCACCCTTCAGCCGAGCTCAAGCAGCTGCCCGCCGAACTTGGGTACATTCTTGGATGGACGGGGGACATACTTGCGGTTCTAATTGTGATCGCGTCCGCCATTTTATATGTTGCTCTAAGCATTGAACCCTTGTTTGCGCTTGGAGGATGTGTTGTCGCCCTGGGGATTTTCCTAACTGGTCGGGCACTGCACTACATCCTTACTGCGCGAAGTTGACACCTGCCAGCCGAACAAACCAGCGGCGACATCCGATTCGATGTCCGCTTTTGAGCCCGCATTGAAACGATTCTGAATCTATTCCTACAAATTTTTGTTTTTGCCGCACTCCTTGGCTTCCCAGAATGTTGTTAAGTTCGTGACGGCCATCACAGCGCAAACGACGGGTTTCCCCTAAAGTGCAATAATTCCTCCCAAGGCAACTAGGGCCGCTCACCGTATGTAACCGGAGGCGGCTCTCTTTTTTCGCCAGGTACGATGAATGTACGCTTTGGGTCATAAGCGGACATTTGCAGTGCACAGCGCATGTCCGCTAAGTGCCAATAGCGGACATGCGGCGTCAGCCACTCCGTGGGAGCAAGTTAGGCGATGCGAATTTTAAGTGGCAGTGGGCTGGCGCTTTTTATGGACCTGGGCAGAGATCTAAAGCAGTGCAGAAAACAACAGTGTACTTCCCTGCTTTTTGACTCCCCGCCGTACTCTCAAGGGCCTCGTCTGGGATGTCGCAAGCGAGAGCCCGTTCGTCGGCCTGATCGAGTCCGATGGTGATGTCATTCATAGTGGGTGGCCCTCCCGATTCGATCATAATCGTATGTGCCCACCCGTATGTGAGGCAGTTCACATATCAGTCGGTTGAGCATGTCCGCTCCGGGGATTTACCTCCAAAGCAGATATTTAGGCCACGCAACAAGATGTCTGCTTGTGCCAATATGGACACGGACACTTGGCTATGCTGCGGGCCTGCGCACTCCCTAACGCATTTAGAGCGCTCGCTTTGCTCGGCGTGGGGATCGCGTTCACCTTTAATCGACCACCCGATCTGCGCGCGCCAGTAGTCCGTCGGGAATCGCGATGCCAGAGTGCTTTCGCCGTCTGCAAGTTTATCGACAGCTCGATCTGCGTGGGCTGCTCGACGGGCAGGTCAGCCGGTTTCGTCGCCGGCCAATATCTTTTTACGTAATCGGCAGAGCGACGATACATTGCTCGCCTGGGCGGTCCGTAACTCATCAGGGCGCCAACGTCGGTAAACTCAGGAACGTACGCGATTGTCGGAAGCCGGTGCCTAAGTGCCAATGCGGAAATGCGTTCACGCAGGTCGTAGAGAGCGGCGTCGGACATGACGACGAGCGCCTCGGGCGGTTGCTGTCCAAGGGCCGCAAAGGTGGCGTCGAGTTCTCTTGCGGCCTCTGAACTCGACCGGACGAAGTGTCACCCCGATCGAACTGGCTTGAGCCGGAATCTCTTTGGACATCATTTCACGATTTGCCGGGTTGGTGGGATTGAACAGGATTGCAATCGCCTTGATTGTCGGAAAGGTAGCGCGCAGCATTTCCACCAACTTCGGCATCACATCCTGCGCCATGTTAGACAGACCGGTGGTATTTCCTCCCGGTCGCGCAAGGCTGGCGATCAGTCCGATCCCGACCGGGTCGATGAGACCGGTCATCGACAATTGGTATCGTTGCGGTGGCGCGCTGTGCCGCTCGCGCCGCACTGATGGTGGTCACGACAATCGCGGCTGGCTTACGCTGCACCACTTCAGCCGCCAATGTTGGAAAGCGGCCATAATCGCCGTCCGCAAAACGCAGATCGAGCAGGTAATCCCGATCCTCGACCATCCCGTTGTCGAGCATTCCCTGCTTGAAAGCATCCACAAAAATCGCAAAAGAGTCCGACGAGCCACTTACCGAAAACCCGATCATCGGCCTCGCCGGCTGTTGCGCGCGTGCCGTGAGCGTCCAAGCTACCGCGCTGCCGACCAGTGTAATGAACGTGCGCCGTCTCATTGTCGTCGCCGCCGCCGTGGCTCAACACAGGTCATCGTACCGGTTTTGAACTAAGCCTGAAAGGTGCCGAATTGCCGCAACGTCCGCTTTGGGTCATTAGCGAACAAGCGCTCCGCAGCCCAAATCCAACTGTTAACAGCGGGCTTGATCGTAGCCTGCGGCGACTCTCATGGGCTATGTCGCATCTTTTGTGGGTGTGAACTTGTTCACATCAAATTCGCAACCCTTAGGATTTTCTCCAAACTTGGTCGCCAAATCTTCGTGGGTGCCCTATGCGAAGAATGCTCGCCGTTGCCACGCTGTGCGGGATAGTTGCGTTTCTCACGGGGGAGCAAGCGCTCCATGCGCAGCCAAAGATCGATGTCGTCGTCCAAGCGGAGGAACGGCAGCTGTGCCCTCATGCTGAAGCCGGTCGTAAGGTTTGGAAGACCATAACGTTAGGACAGTTCGCAAATACATTCGCTCTGCGTAATGCATTGGATGCTGCCGGCTGTGGGATCGGAGACCTCGCCGCGCAAATCCTTGCTCGGCCAGCATTTGTTCATAAGCCCTGCCAAGGTTGACGTGGACCTTGTCGTTGTGTCCGCCGCTGACCTCGGCACGCCGACTGAACCTTCGCTGGCGGACGTCTATACGCGTGCTCAGAGCGCATGGCCTCGCACTTGCGCCGGCCGAGGTTGGTCCGCAGCTGCGGCTACAATATCTTGACCAACCGGTTGGCGAATTTCTTCACGTCGGAATGAACCCTATAAACACATGGTCCGGTGAGCCCGTCATTCTGGTCCTCGTAAACGGGGGAGCAGGACTTATCCTCATCGGCACAGAGAGCAGTGCCAACGCAAAAATATCAGCGACGACCCCCTTTTTGTTCGTCCGGCCTCGTGTACTGGCGGTAGAGGTTTTCAGGGATAAATCCGGCATTAGTCGGCGCGTGTAAGTGTCCGCTTTGGGTCAAAAGCAGACATTTGCAGCGCACAAACCGATGTCCGCTAAGTGCCAATAGCGGACGTTGCCACTGCTCACTCGATTACTTCGTCGGCCGTTGCAAGCAAGTGCGGCGGTATTGCGAGGTTGAGCGCCTTGGCGGTCTTGAGGTTTATGATGAGGTCGAATTTGATCGGCTGCACGACAGGCAGTTCGGTGGCCCTCGCGCCCTTGAGAATTCGTCCGCGGTAAGCTCCAACCTGATGGTACATCCGGTGATGCCCGTGCCGTAGCTCATCAATCCGCCGGCGGCTGCGAGTTCCCTGTCAAAAATAGACCATAGGGAGGGAATGTTGGGATGCCAGTGACGCGATGGCGGCGCGCTCGCTGAGCAGCATGGGGTCGCTCGCGATCATGGCCACGTCGGCGCGCTGTTCCTTCATCACGGCAAATGCGCCACTGAAGTCGCGTTGATTTCTCGCGTTCACGACGACCGTCTGCTTTACAAGCTCGCCCGCCGCTATTTGCGCGTCCTTTATGTCGGTTTCGAAATTCAGATTATCCGGGTTCATGAGAAGGCCGATGACGCGGGCGGTCGGAACCAGCTGGATCAGGAGATCCATGCGCTTCGCTATGAGCGTGCTCGAAAACAGGGTCACTCCCGTCAAATTGCCGCCCGGCGAGTTGAGGCTCTTCACAAGGCCAAACCTCACGGGATCGGATCAATGGCGAACACGACGGAGATCGTCGTTGTTGCTGCTTGCGCTGCACGAGCCGAAACAATGTCACCGGTCGCCGCGATCACCGCCACGTTGCGGCTCGCCAAATCTTTTGCGAGCGCCGGCATCCGGCTGTAATCGCCGCTTGCCCAGCGGTATTCGATCGCTACGGTCTTGCCTTCGGCATATCCAAGCGTGCCAAGGCCTTCGCGAAAGGCTTGCGCATTGAATTCGTAGGTCTCGGGTGACGTTGTGTTGAGAAACCCGACCACGGGCAGAGTCTGCGCCGCGCGCCGAATGGCCACGCCGCAGCGGCCCCAACCAGCTTGATAAAGTCGCGCCGCCTCATTGTCCCCCAACAAAAGCTAAGGAGTGACATGGTACCGGCTCGAGCCAGCTACTGGGAAAGGGGCCAGACTCGCGATGACTCGAATGTCCGCTTTGGGTCAAAGAGACATGTGCAGGGCACTGATGCCATGTCCGCTAAGTGCCATAGTCGGACATTGCGCCATTTCAGTCGATCACTTCGTCGGCAATGGCGAGCAGTGTTGCATGTGTCCCCATAAGGGCCATGTCTCATGCAAGGCTTAAAGGCTAGCACTTTGCGACCCCAATGTCCGCTTTGGGTCATAAGCGGACATTTTTGCGCTGCAGGAGCGATGTCCGCTTTACCCCGAAAGCGGACATTTCGCACCTCATTCGCTATGCGCCAGAAGCACACATCGGCGCGACAATCCACTGCCGAGCTATTGGCTTTCAGCAGCAGCCTCGAAATCGACCTTTCCCAATGGCGTAGCGCGCTTGCTGGCGTTCGCGGAAGAACTCCACATACGTCATGATTGGCTGGTCGGGATGGTTTGCCCGCCGATGCGCAACGTATGTTTCGTAATCGGGAACACCAATCATCAGACGCGCAGTTCGCGTGCTCCAATAACCTGCGGTCCGCATCGCACTGGCGGACTGGTCGAACAAAGCTTGCAGATCAGGCATGGCGACCTCCCACGGCTGCTCCGGCGAGCCCGATTTCCATTGCGGTCGGCTGCGGATTGCCCAGCGCTTTTCGGATACTGATCAGGCCATAGATCACGGTCGCAACGACCACCAGCACGAACACAGCTGCAAGCGTCGCATCGATGTAGTCGTTGAACACGATCCGTCTCATCTCGCCAGCGATCTTTGCGGGTGCCAGCAACTTGCTCGCTGCGATGGCGTCGCCGTACTTGAGCGCGTGGCTGATGAACCCCACGTTTGGATCGGGGCTGAGCACCTTCTCGAGCCCGCAGTGATCGTGCAGACCACGAGCCACGTGGCGGGCACAATCGTCACCCAGGCGAACCGATCGCGTTTCATCTTGAACAGGACGACCGTGCACACCGTCAGCGCGATTGCCGCCAGCATTTGGTTGGCGGTCCCGAACAGAGGCCATAGCGTCCAGATACCGCCCAACGGATCGATCACGCCGACGTATAGAAAGTAGCCCCACATCGCGCACGAAAGCGCCGAGCCGATGAGGTTGTTGGTCCAGGACGTAGTCTCCTTGAAAGCCGGGATCGTGTTGCCGATGAGATCCTGAATCATAAACGGAGCACGCGTGTTCCGGCATCGACTGTCGTGAGGATGAACAGGGCCTCGAACAGGATCGCAAAGTGGTACCAGATGCCCATCAGGGTGCGGCCGCCAAGGTACGACGACAGGATTTGGGCCATGCCGACCGCGAGCGTTGGTGCGCCGCCGGTGCGCGACATGATCGACGTCTCTCCGACATCCTTGGCCACTGGACTAATCTCGTCCGGGGTCACGACGAAGCCCCATGACGAGATGACTTGTGCGGCTTGCTCAGCCGTGGTGCCGATCAGTCCCGCCCGCGCTGTTCATTGCGAAATAGACGCCGGGATGGATGATGCTTGCGCCGATCATCGCCATTATGGCGACGAACGATTCCATTAACATTCCACCGTACCCGATGAACGCGATCTGCGCTTTCGTTCTCGATCATCTTCGGTGTTGTTCCTGACGCAATGAGCGAATGCCATCCGGAAACAGCACCGCATGCGATGGTGATGAACAGGAACGGGAACACGCTGCCGGACCAAACAGGTCCGCTGCCGTCGATGAACTTGGTGACGGCCGGCATCTGCTGAGATCGGGACGAACGATGATGATGCCGATGGCCAGGAGCAGCGATGGTGCCGATTTTCAGGAATGTCGAAAGATAGTCGCGCGGAGCCAGCAGCAACCAGACCGGCAGCACGGATGCGACGAAGCCGTATCCGATGATGATCAGCGCAAGCGTCTCGCCTTTGAGATCGAAATAGGCGGCGAGCGCGGGCGTCTCGGAAACGGTCTTGCCATAGGTCAGCGCCGCGAGAAGCAACACGCAGCCGAGTAGCGACATTTCGCCGATCCTGCCCGGGCGGATGAACTGATTGTAGATCCCCATTAGAAGTGCGATCGGGATCGTGCAGAACACCGCGAAAGTGCCCCAAGGGCTCCCGATCAGCGCCTTAACGACAACGAGGGCGAGGACCGCAAGGACGATGACGCAGATCAGAAGAATGCCTATTCCTGTGATCGCGCCAGCCACGGGTCCCATCTCGGCACGCACGATGTCGCCGAGTGAGCGACCATCGCGCCGAGTCGAAAGAAACAGGACGGTCATGTCCTGGACCGCCCCGGCAAACACCGCGCCGGCGAGAATCCAGAGCGTGCCCGGCAGATAGCCCATTTGCGCCGCAAGCACCGGACCGACCAGCGGACCAGCGCCGGCGATCGCCGCGAAATGATGGCCGTAAAGCACGTACTGGTTGGTCGGAACGTAATCGAGACCGTCGTTATGACGAGCATGCAGGCGTCTGCCGCGCGCCATCGACCCCGAGCGCCCGATTGGCGACGAACAACCCATAAAATCGATATGCGATTAAATAGATGCAAACCGCGGCGACAACCAGCCACGCGGCGTTGACTGCTTCACCTCGATTGAGAGCTACGATCGCAAATGCCACCGCACCCAGAAGAGCAATCGCGATCCATAAAACCTTCGTCTGCGGGGCACTTGAATTGTTGATGGTACTCATGGGATGTCCTCCCGCACTGCTGGAAAGCCCCCACAAACAAGTTTCATCCTCGCTGCAGACCTTGATCAAGATAAAACTGTATTAGGCCACGGGAAAATTCATGAACTCGCCTGTGTCGCTGCGATGGCGGCGCATAGCTCCGCTTGAAGATCGGACTAAACTTCAAGAAGGTGGTTCTCGGCTACGGAAATAAATCCCATAAGGCGGCGGGAATTCATCAAGCTTTTCGGCAGCATCACAGTAGCAGCGGCCATTCCCTACTGTGATCTTCGGAAAAGAAGTACAAAGGTACTACGGACCCTGCGCATGGTCGGAAGAAGGGTAAAGAACAAGCGGCCTCGAACGAAGGGCCGGCTTGGCAAACACAGGCGCTCGGCCGCAGAGATCAGAGCGCAGTGAAGCGTGCATGGCCGAGGGCAGAAGCTGACACGCACAGGAACCTGGGCTTTGAATGTTGTAACAAAGTGGTGTTTCTGGTCCCCAGAACTATTTCGAATATTGGAGTTCGACCCGGCGAGCACGGACCCGTCCATTTCGACGTTTCTTGACCGTGTGCATCCGAGCGACCGCGACGCCGTCCAGCAAAACATTGATCTGGCAATTCATACGGGCAAGGACTTTGCTCAGGACTATCGGCTCCTGTTTGGCGGCGGAACGACCAAATACGTCCACAGCATAGGTCATCCGGTCACAAACAAGTTCGGCGAGATCATCGATATCATCGGTGCTGCAACCGAAATCACTGATCGCGTTTGCGCGGGCGTGCGCTTAGCGCAGCGAATTCTACTTAGCCGAGGCTGAAAAGATTAGACCACACGGGGTGTTGGGCTAGGAATCCACGACCGGAGAACTGTTTTGGTCGCAGGAGGAATAGGCGTATCTTCGGCCTCGATCCAAAGTAGAAGACAGAATCTCTCCATCAAATGTTCTTAAATATGATTCACCCAGACGAGTCGGCCCTCACTCGAAATGGTCAGCACCAGTGCCGTTCACTCAGGAAACGCCTCATGATATTCCGTTTCAGATCGTTCTTAGCGATGGATCGATCAAGCATCTTCACAGCGTTGGCAATCCCGTCTTTCACAGAATCCGGTCAGGTGAGGGAGTACATCGGGGTCACCATGGATGTGACCGATCGCAAGCTCACCGAGGCGGCACTTCAGGAGGCTCAGTCGGAACTCGCTCGGGTAGCCCGACTGACGACGATGGGCGAATTTGCTGCATCCATCGCGCACGACATCATGCAGCCGCTTGCCGCGACCGTCGCCTATGGGGAAGCCGCGCGGACGTTGGCTCAATCGCGACGTCCCAAATCTCGTGGAGGCCCAAGACGCCATAAATAGCGCCGTCAACGCGGCCGATCGAGCGAGCGAGGTGATCACACGTATCCGTGCGCTCCTCCGGAACGACAAGCCCGAATATCTCGCCGTCGATATCAATAGCGTCATTCGGGACGTTCTCAGGTTGACGGATTCGACGCTGCAAGGTCGCAACGCGTTGGTCCGAATTCGATTGCCCGCGGACCTTCCACAGGTGCGGAGAGACCGCATCGAGGTTGCCAACAGGTGATCATGAACCTAATCACCAACGGCTCGGATGCAATGAGTTCGATCACAGACCGGTCGCGAATTTCTGCGCATCGAGATCGCAGATCGAAGCGTCCGGCAGCGTACTGGTCGCTGTCGCAGATGTCGGCACCGGGTTCAAGCCCGGCATAGCCGACCGTATTTTTGACCCTCTATTTACGACCAAGTCCAACGGTATGGGCTTGGGACTGTCAATCTGCCGGTCGATTATCGAAGCCCATGGAGGCCGCCTGTGGGCATCAGCCCGGCTCCCTCATGGCGCGGTGTTTCAATTCACAATGCCGATCTGGAAACAAGCAAAGACGCTTACTGAGAATACGGAAAGCGCAGCGCTCCAGACGCCAATTCCTTTGGATTGATAATCACCTGTGTGCCTGGCTTCCTGAATTGTCCGAGATTGTTTCCTTCTATGTTTTGAAATTGCACCATCAACACGCGTGGTCGTGCCCATTCTCCGTTGGGCGCGTATTTCACGTCTCCGACGACTGTAGTGAAGCTATTTGACCGGATGTAGTCACCGATTTTCTTTTGGTCGAGGCTGCCAACTGCCGCAACCGCCTGACCAAGCACCTGAAGGTTCGCATAGGCAAATGGCGGAACGAAATAGCCGAGCTCATCCATCCCGCCACTGGTAGCCTTGATCTGGTAGCGATTGAGAAATTCCTCAATGCCGGAGAAGTGGAGGGTCGGCTCGGGTACATAGAAATCATGGACGACAATGTTATTGAGTTGCGCGCCCAGCTGGGTTTTCAGTGCTGCGTATTGCAGCCCGACCATGTTCCCGCCGAACAGTTTGGCCTTCAGCTTGATTTCGTTCGCCGCCCGCACGATGCCGACGGAATCGAGTGGATAAGATGCGACGTAGACAATGTCAGGATTGGCCGCCTGAACCCCGCGGATGATCGGATTGAAATCAACTGTGGTCGGTGGATAGCTGCGTTCGTAGACGATCTGAAAGCCCATTGCGATCGCGTTGTCGTGAGCACCCTCGGCCGCTTTCTTTGCAAAATCCGTGTCCGCGCCGATGATGCAGACTGTCCGCAACGCCGGCCTCTGTTCCTTCGCAATCTCGAAAAACCCGCGCGAAATCTCGTGAATCCCGTCCGAACCCGCCGGAAACATTGAGAAATAGTAGGGATACTTGAACTCATCGTTGACGGCGAGCGCGAACAAACTCATCACGACCCGATTCTTTGGAATGACGACCGGCATGACCGGCATGGTCATATTGGTGCCATAGCTCGAAATGACCAAGTCGATTTTATCGACATCACGGAGTTTCGCGTAAATCGCAGGCACGAGCGCGGGATTGCTCTGGTCGTCATAATAGACGAGTTCAACGTCGCGACCGAGCAACCCACCCTTCGCATTAATGTCCCTCTTTCCACATTTGATATGCGGTCAAAATGGCCTTGCCGTTCGAGGCAAGCCCGCCGGTCAGCGGCATGCTGAAGCCGATCTTGATGGCATCGGCCGCCCAGACGGCGGACGCAGCAATTGTCCCCGCGAGGCCCCAGGCGCTCAAGGCGGCAATGTGTGAAAGCAGCTCCGATTAAGTATCTTCGTAGCCCGCACATGTACGCCTACCCCGCGCCAGCGCCTTTGCAATCTTGAATTGGATGGCGCGCCCTCAGCCCATACCGCCCGGAACGATGACCGAAAGCCTCATTGTGAGGCGCAGTGCGCGACTCCACTTCAACCCTGCGGCAGGCGTTAAAGCGAGACTCTGCTGACCGTGTGAAGTACGTTTGAACCGCGCACCGCGTCGCAATCGTGTGGGACGGCTTCCTCTGGAAATGGCCGCGCAAGTGTTCGCCGCGAGCCAGGCGCGACCACGGCAACAACACTGGCTTCCGTTATTAGGGAGGCGCTCCTGATGCGCGCCGACGGAGTGCTCGAATAACAAATTCTGTTTGCTGCAGTGCATGAGTCCGCTATTGGCACTTAGCGGACATCGACTAGTGCGCTGCACATGTCTGCTTTTGACCCAAAGCGGACATTCCGCAAAGACCTGCTCAGGGCGCACGTTAGTGGACGTGGGTCCACGCGAAGACCGAAAGCACAACTGCCGCCACGCCAAAAAGCGCTAGGTGACCTCGCTTTGAAATCGGTATTTATTCTTGGCATGGCCGGTCTCTACCACGGCACGTTTAGAAGACATGGGTGCACACGAAGACCGAAAGCACAAAATGCCGCCAGCGCCGAAGCAGGCACTGAAGTTGACGCAAGTTTCAAAGCCAGAATTTCTTTGTCATGGGCGGTCCCCATCCAAAGGACTAATCCACGCTATTTCTTTACGGCGGCAGTGATACTCGGCGCTTAGTCGAAACGACCCTGCACTCAGGAATAGCCAGCATCCCTATACCGAAAACCGAAAAAACCAGTCGCAGGCGCGTGGTGTTGCGCGGAAGAATTGGAAGTCTTGCGCACAAAAGACCAGTTAAGCGCGGCACGTTAGGCACGCTAGTGGGCTAAGGTCCACGCGAAGACCAAAAGCACAACTGCCGCCACGCCATACAGGCGCTAGGTGACGGAGGTCGTAGTCAGAAAATGGTGGTCGTGGTCATTTTGTACTGACATGGGTGGTCCCCACCCGAAGGACTTACCTCATCCTATCCCTTCACTATGACGGTCCCTGTCAGTATGACGGGACTATTTCGTAATACGAAAAATGCCCAACGCACGTGGATGGCCGCACTGTACCTCCGCCTTTGGCACAATCGTGCAAAATCCCTTTTATTGGAACGATTTGACCGGCGACGGCGTACCTCACGTAACCGTGGAGGGACGCCATGGATGTCCAGCATCAGTCAGCCTTGTCCGCGTTGTGGCGGCAAACTGGAATTTAGGCACACAGTTGAAAGCCACAGAACCGGAGCACCCGTAGATTTCTTCCGGTGCGAAGACTGCGGCCACGTTCATGCGGTTGAACACCGAACACCCGCGCTGGAAGCGGCAGCAAAGCGCACGCGGGCTTAAGTGCGAACCTTAAAAATCATCGGCAATAAAATGAATAGAAGGACGAACATCGGCAATACGCAGCCGATTAGAAAAATAAATAGGTCCGGCATTTTCCGCATGGAGTGCGGAATGCTGGATTGTCGGCGGCAGCGATACTGCACGGTATACGCGCCACTTTGTATCACGCGATACTGTGGGCGAGCAATCTGAGTGCCACACTGCCATCATGTACGCCAATAGTACCGGCGTTGCAGAAAATCAGGCAGCCGCTGACATGGCGGTTACACTCAAATCGATCACGGCAAGCGTGCTTACGGGAAGCGATTTTATTCACCAGTAGAAGTCTAGACCAAATCAACAGCCGCACTGCGGCGGTTAACGTTGCAAAGACATCTTGGGCTGCAGTGGGGACCGTCATGCATGAACTTGACGAAGAAATCGAATGTCGGCCCGCTTTCCGACGGCCGGCGATCTGATAACGACCGGCGATCTGGCATCGATATCCGATCAAAAAGAAAACCGCTGGCGGGGGACCGCCGGTCCAGCACATCAGATCGCGTTTGGGCAGGGACAGGCGATCGGAACTTCGTTACGAATTTGAAATCGACTAGCAGCGATTTTTCTTTTTGTGCTCAAAACCAAGCAATAAAACATCGACTGAAGTCGGCCTCGGCTGTTGTATCGCCAGAACCAAAAAGACAATCTTTGCAAGGTGTTGTCCGGTAGCTTTGGCTTCGACCTCGGCAGCCCTCCTAAAAATTTTGATACGCGCGGCGACTTCGATTGCGGCTCACGCGACTTGCGTGGCACCGCACAAAACGGCTCGCCGAAGAATACAAAACTCGTTTGAGGTCTTTTCCTGTAACATGCCGGCAAAGGGTGCGGACGACATTCTCGTTTCCATGAGTGAATCCGGCCGACCTTCGACAGCGCAGGGAGAGAAATATGAATACGCCAAGGAGTGGAGCGACGAGCTTCGATGCTCGCGCTCTTGTGTGTAGTTGGAGTTACATCGATGTCTGTGGCCAAGACGTTCGTCTACGTATCAAACGCGCAGGACGGAAATATCGATGCTTTTGTCATGGACATGAGCACCGGCGCGCTGACGCCGGTCGGAAAGGCTGAAGCCGCGAAGCTGGTCATGCCGATGGCAGTAAGCCCAAGCAAAAAACATCTGTACGCCGTCGTACGCTCTCAACCTGTCCGCGTTTTGACATACGCAATCGATCCCGCGACAGGAGGTCTTACGCAGAAAGCATCAGCGCCGCTTCCGGACAGCATGCCGTATGTCTCGACCGACCAGACCGGACGCTTTCTTTTCACGGCCTCCTATGGTGGCGACAAAATTGCGGTGAGCCCGATCGGGGAAAATGGACTGATAGAGGCAGAAGCGATTCAGGTCATTCCCACCGGCCGCAATGCCCATTCGATTTTACCCGATCGCAGCAACAAATTCGTTTACGCCGCGACGCTCGGCGCCAACCAGGTGCTGCAGTTCACGTTCGACAGCAAGAGCGGAAAACTCACGGCCAACGAACCAGCATCGGTCAGCCCGGAGGCCGGCCACGGCCCGCGCCATTTGGTGTTCTCGTCTGACAACAAATACCTGTACGTGCTCAACGAATTGTCGGGACACGTCACGCAATATGTGATCGATGCGAGCAAGGGCACTTTGACACTCGTCGACAGCGTCAGCTCCGTGCCGGCCGAAGCCGGGCTTGCGTGGGGCGCGCCTCAGGCACCTGTTGGCGCAGCACCGGCGTCCGCTTCAGCGGCGAAGGACGAGAAACCGAAAGTCTGGGCCGCCGATATCCAGGTCACGCCCGACGGCAAGTTCCTCTATACGACCGAGCGCACCACTAACAAGATCGCTTTGTTCACCGTCGCGCCGGGAACGGGCAAGCTCGCTTACGTGACCAATTTTGCAACCGAAGCCCAACCTCGCGGCATCAGGATCGACCCGACCGGCCAGTATCTCGTTGCGTCGGGTGAAAAATCCGACCGTGTGTCGGTTTACAAGATCGATCAGAGCACCGGGAAGCTCAGCGAGCCTACGCGCCATCCGGTCGGCAACGGTGCGAACTGGGTTGAGATTGTCGAGCTGAAGTGAACGGCAATTACCGATCCATATCAGCGTAAAGCCCCGGATTGCTCCGGGGCTTTTTCTTCCGCGCAGGACTGTATCTCTATTTCGGCATGGTGCTTTCAATAAGCTGCATGACCGGTTTTTGAAATTGTCTGGTAGCCTGCATGCCGCCCTGAGGTTTCTAGCGTTCTCTTCGAATTTATTCACGTCGAGGGTCGAGACATGGCGGTCGCCATGATAGTACCCGCTGAGCCAGATCGCGACCGAGGTCCGCTTTAGGCAGAACAATGAACTGTTCGCACGTGATCTTCGAAACATCGACTGTGACCTGCGCATACGCGGCTTGTGCCGCGAGGCGAGGAGAAAGACAAGTGTGCGTGCGAATAGATTGACCACTATAGGAACCTCGCTTTTTGAAGGTCTGAGCTATGGTTCTAGTTCAAAAAGATCAGTTGGACCACGCGTCAGCTGCCGGCGCGACGCGCATGATTGGATGTTAGCAGGCGCATCAGTTTCTTTCGGAACGAAGGCACGAAAATCACACTGATTCATTTCGCAAAAATACTACTATAAATTGCACGGTATTATTATTCAACTTTTTGAAGTTATCCGGCCATCTGAGTTTTCGCGAGGCCTTCGAAGCGACGATCATTGCCGACTATGACGCCAGGTCAGCGGTAGAGCGAGAATTCGTCGCTTCGCCTAGCCAGCGTTCTGTGGCGACTTCGCCGCGCCGCGGAATAGAAACCTCACTCTTTCAATCCGCGACAAAACAATCCGGTCCAATTTCAATCGAAAATATTCAGTCCAGTCACGACGGACCAATTTCTGGGCACCAGAGAACGAACCGAAAATATTGGCAGATCCTGGTCAGGACTCAAAAAACAGATTGCTGAAAGCTTCTTGCGGCTAAACGAAATGCCGACCCGTCCAATAGCTCGATTGAGCCGGTACGAATATGTGATCTGGCGCCAGGCTAGGCAGATTGTGATCACGCTAAGGGCAATGCGCACACGTCGAGAAGGGAAATCACAAAGGCGAACATTCATTTTTGATCAGGTTTCTCGTATTTAGGGCGCCGCCATTGCCACGATACTTTTTCGGAGCGCCCTCTATGATGTACAGTTGCAAGCCGCGAGCACCATAGCACGCAAGGGTGCCGATGTCTTTCGCGACGACTGGCGGGCTACCCTGTTCAAATCGCATGATGATTGTGCTGCAGTAGCCACAGAATGCAAATTTGGCCTATTGACGACGAGCAAAGTGTGCACAGAAGCCTTGCGCAGCGCGGCGTCATGGGAGGTCACGTCCGGCGCATCTGCGCGACTGCGGCCCTGTTGTTTTCCTGACGGCATCGCCCTTTTGTCCGGCTGGATCTGCGGCCGAGTCCAAGCGCGTCATGCTGCTTCATTCTGTTTGGCCGGGATTTCAAGCCCTGGAGCGAATATGCCAAAGCCATCCGCATGGAACTGGATCGGCAATCACCGTGGCCGCTGGACATCACTGAGCATTCGCTGGTCACGGCCCGTTTCAGCGATGAGGACCCGGAGGCTCCGTTTGTCGAGTATCTCCGTGCCCTGTTTGCCAAACGCCCGCTTGACCTGATCGTGAGCATCGGCGCGCCCGCAGCAGCATTTGTGCAGCGACACCGGCAGCGACTTTTTGCGACCACTCCGATGGTGTTCACGGCTGTAGATCAGCGGCGAGTGCAGTATTCCAGTCTTACCGCGAACGACGCCGTCGTCGCGCTAAGGATCAACTATTTGTCAGCCTTCGAGAACATCCTGCAAGTATTGCCGGACACCAAAGATGTGATCGTGGTTGTTGGGACTTCTCCGATTGAGAAATTTTGGAAGGAAGCGATAGGAAAGGAGGTGGAGCCCCTTGCAAACCGAATTAAGCTTTCATGGACAGATGAATTGTCATTTGAAGCGCTGCTAAAACAAGCCTCCGCGCTCCCGCCGCACACTGCGATCTTCTGGGAGTTGATGATTGTCGATGCGGCGGGCGTCGTGCACGAAGGCGACGTGCCATTAACAAGACTTCATGCCGTCGCTAACGCGCCGATTTTTTCTTATGACGAATCCTTCTTCGGCAACGCGATCGTAGGCGGCCCGCTTCTCTTGGCGGCTGATACCGGCCGACTGACGGCCGCTGCTGCCATTCGCATCCTTAACGGAGAGAAGCCGGGCGAAATCAGGCCACCACTCGTCCAATTTGCAAGCCCAGTGTTTGACTGGCGGGAAATGCAGCGGTGGGGCATCAGCGAAAGCCGCCTGCCGGCGGGCAGTGAAGTTCTGTTTCGTTCCCCACGGCATGGGAGCAATATCGCTGGCAAGTTCTGATCATCGCTGCCGTCATACTCACACAGACCCTATTGATCTTGGGCTTGCTGTATGAACATCAACGCCGTCGCAGAGCCGAAGTACAATCATTGCAAAGAATGGCCGAATTGGCGCACCTGAATCGCGTCGCCACGGCGGGCGAATTGTCCGCTTCGATTGCTCACGAAGTGAAGCAGCCATTGGCAGCGGTCGTCGCACAGAGCAGTGCAGCGCTGCGCTGGCTTGCACACACGACGCCCGATCTCAATGAAGCGCGAGCCGCGCTGAAAAATCGTGTTTGCTGGCAACCGCGCCAGTGAAATAGTTGACAATCTTCGTTCGATGTTCAGGAAGGAGAGCAGCGCACGCAGGCCGCTCGATATCAACGACCTGATTACGGATGTGATTGGGCTCACAAGCCATGAAGCACAAAAACATGGTATTTTGGTTCACACGACGTTTTCGAAGCGCCGAAGCCGCAAACGCTTGGAGATCAGGCTCAGTTGGAGCAGGTCTTTCTCAACCTGGTGATGAATGCAATCGAGGCGATGAGTTCCTCAAAGAGCGACCATCGAGTTCTGGAATTAAAGACGAGTGTCAACGAAGGGCATGAAGTTTTGGTTACAGTTGCGGACAGTGGTCCTGGTGTTGACGCGGAAAACTTGGAAAAGATTTTCGACGCTTTCTTTACGACAAAACCAGATGGGATGGGAATGGGACTATCGATTTGCCGCTCGATCATCGAATCTCATGGGGGACGCCTTTGGGCATTACCCGGCGATCCCGGGCTAATCTTTTGTGTCTCATTGCCAAGTGTCGGTCGATGAACAAACGTGACGACCAGCAGCCCATCGTAATAGTCATCGATGATGACGAGCTCGTGCGTGAGGGCCGTCTCGGATCTTCTTCGATCAATCGGCCTTCAAACCAAACTGTTCGCCTCCGTATCGGAATTCCTGAAATGGAAGCTGCCGGACGCGCCGAGTTGCCTGGTCCTGGATGTCAGACTTCCCGGCGTAAGTGGGCTCGATTTTCAATCCGAATTGAATAAGCGATCACGTCCAGATACCGATTGTTTTCATGACGGCCCACGGCGATATCCCGATGTCGGTACGGGCCATTAAGGGTGGAGCGGTTGATTTCCTGGCTAAGCCGTTTCGGGATCAGGACATGCTGGATGCCGTTCAGTCAGGGCTTGCGCAGGACAGAGCGCGGCGGAAGACTGCGAACGTTACGGTGCAACTGAGGTCCGCGTTCGATTCGTTGACACCGCGGGAACAAGAGATCATGAAGCTCGTAACCGCCGGCACTGATGAATAAACAAATCGCCGGCGAGATCGGGGTGAGCGAAGTGACGGTCAGGTTCCATCGCGGCAATGTCATGCGAAAAATGGGCGCAACATCTCTCGCCGAACTGGTGCGGATGGCCGATGCCTTGGGCCTGCGTCAGGGCCGGAACCTAAAACCTATACTCAAGTACAGTTTTTCAGGCGAATTGGTGTGCAAGAATTTGCTCGTCGACAATGGTCGACCGCTGTCGAAAACAACTACTGTCGACCTGACAGGACACAGATTGTCGGACATTCCGGTGATTTCTATTATTGACGACGATGAGCTCGTTCGCGATGCCGTCAAAGGTCTCGTTCGGTCGTTGGGATATGCGGCCGCCGAGCACGCGTCGGCCGAAGATTATCTACGATCGAGTGAGCGTGGGACGTCGTCTTGCCTGATCACCGATATTCAGATGCCAGGAATGAGCGGCGCCGACCTTCAGGCACAATTGATTGCCGAGGGTAATTTCACCCCGATGATTTTCATGACTGCCTTTGACAATGAAAAAATTCGCGCGCGCGTGCTGAAAGCCGGAGCGTACGGGTACTTGAAAAAGCCCTTTGACGAGAAAGTCCTTGTTCTATGTCTCGAAAACGCGCTGAAGACACGCGGCACCGCGTGAACTCGCCGTACTCGACCAAAGGATAGGTTGTCCTCTCGTTGCGATAGCCCGTCTTTCCCAATGGGGAATGGGCTGCATTCTGCATCGTTATGGTCTCCTTGCGATCACCACAGGGAGACGCGCGAACATGCTGCAGGAATATGCCCGGCTCAAGACCGGCCTCGAATTCCGCCAGAGGTTGCATGAGGTTCGCGGGGATCTATCCCCGCGGTCCCGGCCGCTAGGGATGGTGAGGATGATCCTCAATTCGCCATGCGACGCATCCTCGCTCTCCAGCGTGGACCCGTTCAGTACCCGCGCAACAAGATGATTTTCATTGAAGGAGATCCTGCCGAATATATTTTCCTCCTGATCGATGGCGTGGTGCGAAGCTGCAGGTCCTTTAGCGATGGCAACCGCAGTATCGTTTGCTTCCACATCTCGGGGAGTTGTTTGGATTTAATGGTGAGCAGACGCATTCACTGTCTGCCGAGGCTGCCACGAATACAACGATGCTAGTTCTTAAGCGCAGCGCGGTGCTCGCCATGGTGGCTCGAGACGGCCGAATTGCGAATTTCCTCCTGGCCAATACCACAAAAGAGCTTCGGCGTTTGCAAGAGCACGCTGTGTTGATCAGCAGGAATGCGCAATGTCGAGTGGCGACTTTTTAATCGATCTATCGCTGCGGACAGGAAAAACAGAGTATCTTAGTCTTCCCATGCCTCACCGCGACATTGCAGATTATCTTGGACTTGAAATTGAAACCCTGAGCCGCGTAATCACTGAATTCGAGCGGTCGGGGTTAGTTGCCAGAGCATCAAACCGAACATTGGTTTTGAAAAATCGTACCCAGCTCATGCGGATGATGACCTAGTTTGCCAAACGATTGCGAGGTCGAGAGTGGCGAAGGGATTCGAACTGAAGGTCGCGGACGTGTCAGGCCTAACTGACGCCGATTGGACCGCAATAAATAAGGTTATAAGTGCGTGTGAGGCTGGGGGCTTTGAGGTCTTCTGGGATGAGATCGACAAGCTTGGCGATCCGGCCCGACAGATCAAAGTGGCCGGGGCGTTTTCCCTGATTTAATCCGGGAGGCGCTCAAGGACGAAATGGCCGAGCACGGAATAACGCAAGAAGATTTGAAAGAACTTCTTAGATCGCGAGAACGCCCCGCTACCAGCCAGTAAAGTGGTGATTTGAAAGCTCGCCGCTACATTAAATCAGAAGCAGCCGTGCCGACCGGGGGTGGTCTAATCGGCCACGTTGCTATGATCCGGTGGCCTTGGCGGCTAAGAACCGGTCTTCTTTGATACAGATCAATCCAACGGTCGAATCTATCGTCCACAATATAAACACTTGGTTTGAACAGTATCCCAGCCTGACGTTTTCTCCGGTGGGACGTCCGCGTTGGAGCGTCCAAAAATCTGCGCTCGGGGAGGACAAAATGATGCAACCAACCGTGTGCCGCAGTCCCATCGCGGCGATCGTCCCAGCATGGCTTCTCTGTCGCTATTGTATTTCTGCCGCCGCCTTCAATGTGGCTCAAGCGCAAAGTGGCCCGAAAAGAGACAGAGCAATCGCGTTGGCTTGTGGCAAAGAACTTAAAAACAGTGCAGCGGTGTGCCAGTGCAGGCAAACAACATGCTCGAGAGTGCCTTCAAAGGGGACAAGAGAAACTTTCCGAAAGATGCGCTACTTGGCGAACAACGTCGCGCGCATGTGTGATAGGGACGCAGCGCAGCGTTGCGCAGGGGTTGTCGCGGGCAGTGGCAATGTTCTCGGATGCCTGACAACCGCCAGGCGGTCGGTTTCCCGCGCGATGCAATGCGGCTCTCGATGCGGCTTTTCTTCGTTAGTGAAAACGAGAGCAGAGCGGCTGCTCTTGCGGTCGTCTGATCAAAACATCAAGCTCATGACCCAAAGCGGACATCGTTGGGAGAATGCAGTGCCTTGACTAGGCCGGGGAGAGCGGCGTTTGCTCGATTTTCTCGTCCTCCAACTCACCAAAAGAGGATTTTCCGTGGCTGAAACAACTCGAAACTCTCCGTCGGCCAGGCGCTTGAAAAGCTGCGCGGCACCGAAGCCCCGAAAGCGAAGATGGCGCGACAAGATGAGAAAATCCAGGCGCTTGATGAAGAGACACAACGCCTGAGAGCGATGAGACGCCGCCTCGAGCGGGATCAACGACCTGGTTCGCCTCCGTGCGATACTCAAGAGATGAACGTAAAGCGCGCCACAAAGGTAAAAATATCAGGGATCATCATCGGATGATCATCGTAATCTCTATCTTGGTGTGGAAGTGGGGGCTTTTGTCGCCGTAGCGAGCCCGCCTGACAGCCCAAATCACCCGTGATGTCTTCTTAGGCACAAAGCAGACACGCTGCACAGCGCGCGGAATATCTGCTCGGCTGTAAAGGCCTGCCTCGTGGCCGCGCTACTGGTGCAGATCAAGGCTGCTGCGGTCCCGCTTGTGTCGCGTCGGACCTCTTCGGCTGGCGACCGCTTCCGGACTTTCTCTCACAGTCAATGTCTGCCCTGAATTGAAGTGTATCTCGGTCCCTTTTCCGTTCGAACACATGAATGCAATGGTGTCCAAATCAATGTCTATGAGGGATTTGCCGATGTCGGTGAGCCGTTTCCATGTCGCCATGTTTAGCTCCTCAAAGCCACAATTCCACTTCGACCGTCAGCTCTACATCAACGCTCGGCGACAAGGATTTTATACTTCGGTATATTTCAGTATAGGAGTGTTGACGTCTTTCTGTTGAGGGATCGCGTGCGAACGCCGTTCCAGGGCATGTTGCTCTGATGAGCTTAGGCGTTTCATCAAGATCAATATCCCGCACCCCAACGATACTGCCAGGCGATACCAAAGATGCTGAACTCGCTGCCGGTGCGGGTCGATAATCCCAGTGCTGGCATTAAGTTTGATCGAGTTGTAGCGGTCCACCGGTAGAGCAACGGTCAAGCCCGCGCGCGTATTCGCTTGCTCGTTATCCCCTCTCACGCCATTCAAGGTGGTGCGGCCGCCCGTAAAGTAGGTGCCATCCAATGACATCCAGGCGCCGGATTTAAAATTATAAATGATATGCCCCTGCACCAAGTAAATCGGCGCCTGCGCGAAGGTGCTCCCATTGAAGAAATCAGTATTGTCGGTGAAAAATGTAACGCTAGGGGCGACCTCCACCGTCCACGGACCCCACGCCTTGGATATACCCAGCTCGGGTCTGAACGACCAGCGGTTGTTGCCGAGGTTGAGCAATTTGCTGTTGTCGTATTGCCCCAGCGGGGCCGACACTTGCAGGCTTACCCCGATAATGAGGTCCTGCTGGTAGTTCGCAAACTCCTTCACTGAAAGCGCGGGAGCGCCGAACAGGTTTACCGAAAAGCGAAATCGGGGATCGCCAAATCCCGACATCTCGCCGCGCTCGAGGCTGGCCGTCCACGAGGCCATGCGCGGAAAAAGACGAATAGGGCAGTATCACATCGAACTTGGCAGACTTACCCGCTACATCGAAGCGATCGCACGTAGGCCAAGACTCCCGTCTGCGAACTGAAATTGTGCGTCGGTGATCGACGACGATGGATCGAAGGCAATTTTGCCCTCGGAGTAAAGGTAGCCGGCAATCAGGAAATTTAGTCCGACCGGCGTGTTCGTGTACGACCTTGGTTCGGCATCCTGAGCTTTCGCATTCTGCAGCCAATAGCGCGGTCGCAATTATTCCGAACGCCACGCAAAGCGAGAGGCGGACTCGGACAGGCGTAGCAGGCACTTTCGCAAGGCCGATCAAACACGGTCGTAAGGGGCCCGGAGATGCTTACCGAAAGATACCATCACAAAGCCTTCCGAACAGCACGCCATTGACCTTCGTCAAAAGCGATCCGCGGCGAGAGATCTCCTCGATTTGCCATTCGCGCTGCTCGAATTGTGATAGCGTTCATTTTTGATTGCCAGTCAGCGTGAGATGGAAGATCGGTCGATATTACATATCGGTACGGGGCGGAGGATACACCCGCCAGGCCTCGGCCATTGGATAGTAATGCCGCTCACCTGCGATTAAACGATGGCAACCGGGCATTTGCTGGACTGCTCGAAGGGCTGACGGACGAGAACCTTAGGGTACAGCGGATCGTTTTTGTCAGATCCGGGCGATCTAGGCCTCTTACCTGGCGACCAAGGGTTGCCAAAACAACGTCCATTTGCCGCCATTCTTGGCTGCTCGGACGCCCGTGTGCCGGTCGAACTGATCTTCAATGAAGGACCAAACGACCTTTTTGTAATTCGGCGTGGCCGGCAATGGTCTCGGTACGGAAGTTCTAGGCAGCCTGAAATATGCCGTGAGCAACCTGAGCGGAAGCCTGAAGCTCATCGCCGTGCTAGGACATAGCGGGTTGTGGTGCGTTAACAGCTGCGGTCGATGTGTTTTTAAATCCGACCGATTACTTCGCTGTTCGCTACGAAGCATTCGCTTCGAAACATTCTCGATGGCTTACTCGTTGTCGTACAGGCCTCCGCAAAGAAAATTCAGGAGGCCTTTGGACCGGACGTCTCGCGTCGTCCGGGTTACCGGAAGGCGCTCATTGAGGCGTCGATCGTCACGAATGCGGCGCTTGCTGCGTACTCACTACAGGAAGAATTTGGCACCGTCGGTCCGACGGGATTGAATGTCGTGTACGGTGTCTACCTCCTCGAAAACCGACGGGTATGGACACCGCAGGTGAGTGGAAGGACTGCGACTGGATTGGCCGCAGCGCCGCGAGACGCGGCGGGACTTATGGAACTTGGCGATGCGCTGGTGCGATCAGACCGCATCGTATCGCTCATCCAAACTTAGACGGCACCCGGTTTCTGACTTGTCGCGTGTCCTTCTAATGACGCAAAGCGGTCACACCGCTGTTAAGTCACGAGTCGCAGAATTTACTACGCAAATAATCGCTTGGACTTCACCCGTTGCCAAGGTCGCGTCGCCTCTTATTTTCGAATGGCCGGCACTACAGCGCTGGGGTATCAGCGAGAAAGTCTTCCGCCGGGCAGCGAAATTCTGTTTCGTAGTCCGACGGCATGGGAACAATATCGCGCTTACATTCTGGCAGTCATCGCTGCAATTCTGATCCAGTCCGCGCTGATCTCTTGGCTGCTTTATGAGCATTGGCGTCGCCAGCGTGCGGAAATTCTGGCGCGCAACACCACTGTCAGAGTTGACCCATGTGAATCGCATGGCGACGGTAGGCCAACTATCGGCCTCAATAGCGCATGAGGTCAGGCAACCTCTGGCAGCCATTTTGGCAAATGCCCAAGCGGCCCTTCGCTGGCTGGAAAAGGCACAACGTCGAAGAGGTGCGCGAAGGATTGAATGGAATTGTAAGTGATGGGCACCGGGCGAGCGACATTATCACGAACCTTCGTGCGATGTTCAAAAACGATGTGCAGGAAAAGACCCTCGTCGATATCAATAAGCTTGTCCTGTCGGTTCTGGCGCTCGTGCGGATCGATCTGCAGAAGCATAAGATAGAACTTCAGACGCAACTCGACGATCGAATTCCAGAGGTACTCGGCAATCAGGTTCAGTTACAGCAGGTGATTTTGAACCTGGTCATGAATGCCATCGAGTCGATGAGTTCATTGCAAACGCGCGTGCTGCGCATAAAAACCGAACTGAGCCAATCCAATACAGTGCATGTGTCGATCGAAGACACCGGGACGGGCATTAAGCCGTCCGACGTCGCCCGGCTTTTTCAGCCGATGTTCACGACCAAAGCGCGTGGTATGGGAATGGGCCTTTCGATCTGCCAATCAATCATCGAAAACCATGACGGTCGGATTTGGGCATCTCCCGGAGCAAACGGAGGCTCGATTTTCCAGTTTGAATTGCCGACGCTGGCGGTAAGGCCCAGGCAGGCTGAGTTGGTGTAGTGCGGGCGCGGCTTCCGCGCTGCTTTAAAGATGGAGAAGGTCCGTGAATTTGGCTGCATTTGCTCGACTGAAATTGATTCTCATTATCGCCGGAGTGTGCCTGGCGGTCAGTCTTTGTCCTGCGACCGCGGCTCCGTACAAATCAAACCAGATCTCGCATCGAATACGATCCGCCGAAGAATCCAGCGCATCAGCCTATCTATGAGCGGCTCAAGCAGGTCCGTGCCCTTGAACGTGTACAGACGTTGCTGAGTCCGTTCCGACTCCCGCGCCCATTGCTTCTCAAGCTTTCCGGTTGCGACGGTGAGTCGAACGCCTGGTACGACGAAGGCTTTATCACCGTCTGCTATGAATTCTGGCGGACATACTGAAAATGCGCTGGAGAAGACTCTGCCGAGCGAAATTACACAAGACGACGCCATACTCGGCCCTTTCGTGGACGTGGTCTTGCATGAGACTGGGCATGCAGTCTTCGACCAACTGAAAGTGCCGGTGCTTGGCCGCGAGGAGGACGCGGCGGATTTGTTTTCCGTCTACATTGTGCTGCAGATGGGCAAAGAGGATGCACGCAGACTAATCTTAGGCAATGCCTATCAATACAAAGAAGACGTGGTGAATCCACAGGTGCCCCTTACGAAATACTGCAGACGAACACGGGATTCCGGCGCAGCGATTTTTTAACGTGTTGTGCATTGCGTATGGCGCTGACCAAAAATTATTTGCTGACGTTGTGGAGAAAGGATACCTGCCAAAACAACGAGCCGAAGGCTGTGGCGTCGAATACGATCAGGCTGCTTTCGCGTTCAACACGCTGATAGGTCCTTATATCGATCGGAAGCTTAAGAAAAAGGTTCTCGTAACCTGGATGCGGGACGTGAGTGCTCGGCCAAAACCGGGACGGTAAAAAGGTGTGGCATCAAAAACTGCCAATCTTCAGAATAAGAACTCGCTATCCGTTGATGTGCATCAAAATTTACCGGCGACTGTCGAGTAGTTCTGGCGGCTGATAACAGGAGGTTACCGCCATGAGTGAATTAATCAAATCCGAACTGATTTCACGCCGAGCCGTGAGCGTTGCTGGAGCGAATCGGCGTGATCGACGTGGACCGGCGCTATAAGAAGAAGAAGAAAAGTAAAAAAGTAGCTCCGTATCCGTCAAACAGACTGGCAGGATACGAAGCGTCGCTGAACGAGGTGGCTCTTTGCGTGCTGTTTGGGTTATGCGAGTCAGATTATGCGGACAACCAGTCCTGGGCGCTTTACGGTCTTTCTCATCGATGACGATCGAGACAGGCGCGACACCCTGAACAGCCTTCTGCGGGCCGCCGGCTACGAGATCAGGGCCTACACCGCGACGCAGCGGTTTATTGATGAACACGATCCAGCCGTGCATGGGTGCACATTGCTCGATCTGTCGATGGCAGGTTCTGAATCGGCTTCGACGTACAGCAGGAACTTGTGAGAAGAGGCATCGACCGGCCCGTCATTTTTCTAACCGGGAAGTGACTCGGCCCCTGCAAGGGTGGAAGCTTTCAAGGCCGGTGCGATAGATTTTTTGGTCAGACCCGCCAAAGAATCCGAATTGTTGAGCGCAATCCGAACCGCGGCGAAGCGAGACAGCGAGAGATTGCACTCTTGCGCCATTGCCAAGCGAGTGGACGCGCTTACAACGCGCGAACGACAGGTTCTAGCTCTGGTCGTTCGCGGCGTGTCGAACAAGAACATCAGCGCCGCGCTGGGGGTTAGAGAAAAGTCTATTGAAGTGAATCGAAGGCGAGCTATGAAAAAACTGGGAGCGAAAAACGTGTCCGAGCTTGTGCGGATTGCCATCAAACTGGCCGAAACTAAGCTGAAAAAAGAAACACCACCACGCTTTGAAGCTTCGTATTTCAGTGCGCAGCTAGGGTTCAGGTACTCAGGTAGTGTGTCTTTAGATTGCTACAACCTGTGATTTCCGAGTGGCATTTGGTGACAAAGGTATCTCTCCCGAACCGTGTTTCGAAAGTCTTACGCCCACAGTCTGGGGGCGCACATGCGTCGTTTGTCGCGTGTATCAATTGTCACCGTCTTCGCAATCGCGCTCACGCAGATGGCGATGGCGGCTGATCTGCCGCGCAAGGCACCTGCCTACACGCCACCGCTGCCACCGGTCTTTAGCTGGACCGGATTTTTATGTCGGCGGGAATGCCGGCTGGGGCGTGGCTTCGCGATAGCGGCGGGACGTTTTGCATTAATCCGGCGGGGATATTGAACGGACCGGGCTGCAACGCGCAGACAGCTACAAGCGATCAAATCCGCGGCGATGGATTCATTTGTGGTGCTCAGGCCAGTTACAATTTGGCAGATTAATAATTGGGTGCTTGGCATTGAGGCGGATTTTCAGGGTGCCGCTATTAAAGGCTCGGTAGCCGCTCCCATATTCTTAGTAGCCATTCCCTATATTGTCTGCCATCGAAAACGCGATCGAAAAGCTCGAGTGGTTCGGCACGGTACGCGGCCGCCTTGGCGTCGCCTTTGATCGCGTCTTCGTCTATGGGACCGGCGGGTTCGCCTTTCTGCATCCGTCACAAAAACCGGTTGGACCGCCGGTGGTGGCATCGAAGTGGGCATTCGCCGGCAAACGGTCGACCAAGATCGAGGGTCTCTACTACGATCTCGGTTCACTCTCTTCAGCTGGCAGCGCTGCAAACGGGTTTATGGTGGGTAAAAATTTCGATGTTCGCGGCGAGATCGTACGGGTCGGTCTGAATTACCGATTCAACTAGTGAACGGTTTGATCTGCATCAATGCTGCTGGAGAAAACTTTCCTTTCCATGCGTGGCGGAATTACGCCTCAGGAAGCACTGGCTGTGTCCGGGCAGTGTAGCGAAAGAACCGAAGGCACAACCGGAATGTCAGCAGCTGCACCGTTCGGACGTTGTGCGGAGACACAGGCCAGAACCGGGATCCAAAACATGGATGATCAAGGACGCGCCGCTTACTGATCGCCTTGTTGATTGGCATCGTCTTGTTTGCCGCAGGCATGGCCCAACATTACCTGCTGTAACAACTGCGGTAAGCGGACATCGCCTAGTGCACTGCAAATGTCTGCTTTTGACCAAAGCGGACATCAGCAAGCATCTCATGTTGCGGTAGCGAAGACCGGTGTCGTGTACCGTCTCCTCGGCAATGCCCCGACGGTCTACGAGTGACCGAGTGGAGAGTGATTGGACCACGGCCAGGAAATTGAACGCAAGTTTCTGGTGAAAGGTGATGCGTGGCGATCGTTCACCAAAGGCACCACTACCGGCAAGGTTACCCAACAGGCCAAGAACGCACCGTCCGGGTTCGGACCGCAGATCCCGCCTGTAAAGGAGCGCATCACCGCGACACCTCGCAAATCCCCTAAAGTAGTTACCGCGCCCGCAATCGGTGTCGTTTAGAGGCCCCGCCCGGGCTGGTGGCGAGCGAACACTCTGTGGATTATATCTGCGGCCGTTGCGCCGCCGTTCTACTGCATGCCGACGAGGACAAGTTGATGGGGTCCTGATCCACTCGTGCAAAAATGCGGATCGTATAATTTGACGGAAGCTTAGCCTGCAGGAGTTCATCAACTCGGCTTTGAATTGCTGTATTCCGCATTAGCTTCGATGCGTTGCCTCTGTTCCTGACGAAACCAGCGTCGCTGTAGGCATCATCGAGTGATCTGCCATTTGCGACTGCCTGCGCAAAAAGTTCATGGCGCGATTTTGATAGAACCGGCATATTCAATTCCCCAACGGGGTCGGTCGCGCACGGACGGTCGATCTATTGCAGATCCACGCGCCCCTTCTATTGGCCGTCGATGGCGGACAAACTTCGGTCCGAAGGGCGTTTCAGCTACATTCAGCTGGGCAGCAATTAGGAGCGGTGCGCGCAAGTTCCCATGACGATGCGTCGGGCCGGTACATTTCAAAATAGCATCGGCATCATGGCCTGCGGTGATCAGCGCCCTTGCAGCATCGAGGAATGGCATCCTCGATACCCACCAGACGCGATGTTCGCCATCAAGGCGGACCTCATAGCCGTCCGGCACCGCGCGGGGCAGGGTGATGATGAGCGTAAGCGTTGACGCTCAATCAGGTGATTTGCTCTCGCGAGTGGTGTCTTGGTGGGACACTCTTGGCAGAAAGCCAAATGATCCCGTGGAAGGTTTAGGTGTCCCACTTTACTGCTAAGTGTTTGGTTTATTTGGCTGACCGCAGTCCCCTAGGGAAGCGGGCGAGCTCGACGGCGTACTCTACTCGCGAGATCAGGTGCCCGCCTCAGTGTCCGCCTGGAACACGAGGGTCTGGAAGGGCAGCACCAACGCCTGGTAGCCGAAGGATCAGAGGCGTGCACGAGCGCAAGAGCATCGACGGCGTGAGCCCAATGGCCCGCAAGGTGCCTGTGTCTTTTGCGACAATGATGTCGTGATTGTTGGAATAGGCGTTGGCGATGCAGCTGCTCCCGGGCGTTACGCCATCGAGACCGCCCTTGAAGAGAGGCTCGAGAGACACGAGGAGCGTGCCCGGCCGCGTCACCTGTTGCAGGTCGATCAATTGCTCGCCGCCCCGGAACTGACCCGCGGCAAGTGTAGTCCTGAACGTTCGGTGACAACCATCGGGATAATGGTGAAGGGCTTCGAAGCACACGTGGCCTCGGCGATCATTCCGACCTTCATGATCTGCCCTTCGATCTGTCCAAAGCCGGCCTGCAGCTCTGCTGACCGGCAGCCTTCGGAATCAGGACACCGGCTGGCCGCATCAGCGGGTTAACGATATCGCCGACTCGCAGAAGAACTGTTCCACCCGGCCACTCACGCCGGCGCGCACGACTGTCTTGTCCAGATCCGACCTGGGCCTGGTTCAGCGCCGCTTCGGCACTGGCCTTTCGGCCGGGAGCAGGGTTGAGATCCGTTCTTCGATACTCTGTTTCGAGGCGGCGCAGCATCGATTGCGCCCAGTTGGCCCGTTGCGCGTTCCTGGAGCCGCTCGATCTCGCGGAAGGGAACGTTGCCCGGATTGCGCCTGTATCAGTTCTTGCTTGGCCTCCAGTTCGTCCACGGTTTGTTGGTGATTGCTCCGGGCTTCCTTGAGTTGCCCTTCTGCCTTTGTGACGTCCACCCGGGCGAGGCCATTTGTGCGTCGATCTCCACGGCTCTTGCGACGCGCGGTCTCGACGGCAGCTTCCTGCTTCGAGTTATCAAGTCCGGAAGATCGGCGCGCCTTTGGTGATCGGGCCGCTGTGCTGCCTATGAAAATCTCGGCGACGCGCCCGTTCGTTTCCGGAAGGATCGGGACGGTGCGGAAGAACAGCGTGGCGTTGCTTGTGGATGGGTGGTTGTAGAATACGGTCGTGATCAGCGCCACGGTCAAATGAGGCAACCCGCAGATGCCCCACCGAAGCTCGAACCAGGACTGAGTAAAAAGTGATTTCCTTGCCGAGTCGCTTTCCCTGGCCATAGCGGCGGTAAAGATAGTCGGGAAGGATTGTCAGCAACGAGCAGAAACATAAGCTCGCGCATGGCCAAGCTCCTTCCGTCTCGCCGGCGCGGGTTTGGCTGCCGCCGTGCCGTCTCCTGGCTTGATCCCCTGTGGACCACCGCGTCGCGGCCGATTCTTTGGTTTCGCGATATCGCTGTCAGTCCCGTCAGAGTTGTCTCCTTCGCCCGGCTCTCATGCCGGCGATTTTTCTCCGCCGATCCCGCAATGCGGTTGAGTGAGTTGCCAAAATCGGGGATGTCGATCAGCGCGAAGCAGCAGCCCGGCAATCCAGAAAATGTGCATGTGTGTGAAGAGGCGCGATAAGACCAGGACGGCCACTATCTCGAATTGAATTTTGTGGCCCTTGTGCGCCATTCGCTCGGGAGAGTGTGCAAACGTAAAAACAAGATGCCGAACATCACAACGGAGAGCAACAGAACTATGCTCGTGACAACCATGAGCACGTCTGTCTCTCGCCGGGGGTAATGAACGACGGCAGATGTTGCGTCGCAGCCGCGTGAAGTGAATCTGCCATCATCACAACTCCTGTCGGTCCCAGCCGTTGGGAAGGACTCCTTTAACGTTAGGCCCCCGAACGTTGCAGGGAAAGAAATTCTTTTGCTCACCCCGGCGTCGATCTCGAGACTAATATCGTTCACGAACAAAATTACGGCCTTTTAGCGCCCGCTGGTCGTCGTATTTGCTCTTGTCGGATCGCTTCGGCAATTTGACCTTTTCAGCGCGAATTTCCCTGTGCGGAATGGTCGTAAGGATGTGCGAAATGCAATTGAGCGCGCGCGCCGCTTGTCATCGGAGCGAATGATGTACCAGGGCGCAATCTTGGTGTCGGTTGCTTCAAACATCATGTCGCGCGCCTTCGAGTAGTCGTCCCAATGTCGGTATGATCTCGACATCCATCGGACTTAACTTCCACTGACGCATCGGGTCATTGATGCGAGCATCGGAATCGTCGTTCCTGCTCTTCCTTGCCGACCTCCAGCCAGAATTTGATCAGAATGATACCGGCATCGACGATGTATTTCTCAATAGTCGGCGCGAGTTTCAGGAAGCGTTGATAGCCTTCCTCGCTGACAAAGCCCATGACGTGCTCGACGCCGGCACGATTGTACCAGCTGCGATCAAAGATCACGACTTCGCCGCCTGCGGGAAACTGTTCAACGTATCGCTGAAGAAACAACTGGCTCTTTGCCGCTCCGATGGTGCCGGCAGCGCGACGATCCTGAAAACTCTCGGACTTACCTCGCTCGGTGATCGCCCTGATTGTTCCGCCTTTGCCCGCGGCGTCGCGTCCCTCGAATGCAATGATGACCCGCAAGCCTTTTTGTTTGATCCATTCCTGCAAATGACAGAGCTTCACCTGAAGTTTGCGAAGCTCCTCCTCATAGGCTTTGCGCTTCATCTGCTCGGGGCTATCATCCTTGGACTTGGATTTCTTGCTCATGGATCGTCAACCCCGTTCACAATGATGGCGGCGCTGATACATTCAGGAGTGAGGAAGTGTAAGGGCTCCTTGACTTAGGTCAAAATCCGCCGATTTCCCTTTAATATAAGGGAGTTGGGCTATTCGCCACGTCGTGGGCTGTTTATGGAGATCGGGTCATGTCGAATGTCGATGAACTTCTGCCGAGTGCGGCTGACTGCAACAAGAAAATGGCCTTGGTTGAAGCTGAAAAGGCGTCCGAGCAGATGCGCGCGCAGGCGGCCGTAGAAGCCGAAAAGAAAGCTTTGTTCGACAAGCTGAAAGGCCCGTCGGGCGTGGCCGATGACGAGCGACTGAAACGCGCTGCCGCGATCATCGCCAGAGCCGTGAACAACGGTCTCACCGAAGTGGAAGTCGGGCGCTTTCCGAATTCGTTGTTTACCGACCGTGGGCGCGCCATCAATCAGCAGGAGGCGGGCTGGGAAGCGACCTTGACCGGGTTGCCCAAGGAGCTGTTTGAGTTCTGGAAGCAATATTTGCAGCCTAAAGGGTACCGCTTAAGATACCAGATCGTCGATTGGCCCGAGGGAAAACCAGGCGACATTGGCATCACTTTGAGCTGGGGCCAGAGGTAAACCGGGCAGGTCCGGATGCGGGCTGCTCGGCCATGGTCGCCGCTAGCGGTCAGTTCAGCCTAGCCGCCACTAGTGGTCAGTTCATGATGCCAACATTGCGTATCTTCGCGGCGGCCTTCGTCCTCGCTCTACCGGCATTGGTTATCTCGCGCGCCCAGCAACCGGCGATTCCAACCGTCAGCGTGATCACCGCGGAAAAGCGCCCGGTCACGGGATCGGTGCGCTTCGTCGGGCGCATTCAGGCGATCGAGCGAGTCGACATTCGCGCGCGCGTCACCGGTTATCTGGAAGATGTGCTTTTCAAGGATGGCGAGCAGGTCAAGACCGGCACGCCGCTGTACCGTATCGAGAGGGGTCCGTTTGAGGCGGCTGTCGAGCAGGCCAAGGCCGCAAAGTTGCGCGCGCAGGCGCAACTCGACAACGCCGTGCTTCAGCTCCGGCGCGCCGAAGATCTGCTGAAGACAAGTGCGACCTCTGTCGCCGTGCGTGACGATCGCCTGGCGGCGCAAAAGGCAGCGCAGGGGGACCTGACCTCGGCCGAAGCCGCGTTGAGAACAGCCGAGATCAATCTCGCCTATACCGACATCAACTCGCCGCATCGACGGCCGGATCGGCCGCACTGCTGTCACACGCGGAAACGTAGTGGGTCCGGACTCTGGCGTGCTTACGACGATCGTCAGCTCGAATCCGATGTATGTCACGTTCCCGGTCAGTCAGCGCGAGTTCATTCGCATATTTCCGCGGGGACGCGATTTGCGATCAGCCGCCAATGATCTGAAGGTGATTATCCAGCCTTCGAGCGGACCGGCATATCCACACCCGGGCAAAATTGACTTCATCGATGTCAAAGTCGACCAAGCGACGGATACGGTCGCCGTTCGCGCTCACGGTGCCAAATCCGGAGAACCGGCTTGTCGACGGTCAGCTCGTCCAGGTCAGCGTGGAGGGAGACAAACCGGAAGAACGCATCGTCGTGCCGCAGGCCGCGCTGATTGCAGATCAACAAGGCATCTACGTGTTCATTGTCGAAGATGGAAAGGTGGCTATTCGGCGCCTGAAAGTCGGACAGACGGTCGGCGGATCGATCGTGGTCACGGAAGGGCTTACGGGCGGCGAACTCGTCGTCACGGCTGGCATGCAAGGTCTGCGCCCCGGATTGCCCGTGTTGGCTGTGCCGACTGAAAGAGCCGGTCGGCGGCTGACGCGATGTTTTCATCCATTTTCGTTGACCGGCCGCGACTCTGCCGTTGTCATTGCGCTTGTGACGGCGATTGCCGGGCTTATCTCGCTGCTTGCCATCCCGGTCGCGCAGTTTCCCAACATTGTTCCGCCGCAGGTTTCCGTGACCGCAAGCTACCCGGGCGCCTCCTCGGAAGTGGTCGACACAACGGTTGCGCAGGTGATCGAGTCGCAGGTCATCGGCGTCGACCAGATGATCTACATGAAGAGCATTTCCGGCAACGACGGCAGCTACTCGCTGCTCGTATCGTTCGAACTCGGCACCAACCCGGATATCAACACCGTCAATGTCAATAATCGGGTCCAGGTGGCGCTCTCGAAGATGCCGGACGAGGTCAGGCGGTCCGGCGTGCGCGTGCAGAAGAAATCGTCAGCGCTGCTCGGAGTGATCGCCGTCTATTCGCCGAAAGAAACGCACGACGAACTTTTTCTTTCAAACTACGTGACGATCAATTTGCTCGATCGGATCAAGAGCACGCCGGGCGTCGGCGATGCGATTCTGTTTGGTCCGCAGGACTATTCCATGCGGGTCTGGATCAGGACAGACCAATTGACGGGGCTCGGAATAACGACCAGCGATATCATAGCCGCGATCCAGTCGCAGAATGTGCAGGCAGCGGTAGGGCGCATCGGAGCGCGGCCGATCTCCGAAGATCAGCAGCTGCAGCTGAATATCCAGACCAAGGGCCGGCTCAGCTCGGTCCAGGAATTCGAGAACATCATCATCCGCACCAACCCGGACGGTTCGATCCTGCGGCTGGGGTCCATCGCGCGAATACAGCTGGGAGCCGCAAATCTCGATCGTGCAACGCGTCTGAATGGCTCGCCGTCGAGCCTTATCGGCATCTATCAGTCGCCCGGCGCCAATGCGCTGACCACCATCGAAGCGCTCAAGAAACTGATGAATGACAGCGCGAGAGCGTTTCCCGAGGACGTCGCCCGGAAGATTACCTACGACCCGCACCACATTCGTCACCGCCACGATCGATACCGTCAAGCATACGCTCGTGGAAGCGGCCATTCTTGTGCTGCTCGTCGTTTTCATCTTTCTCGGCAACGTCCGCGCCACGCTTCATTCCCATGATTGCGGTGCCGGTTAGCCTGATCGGGACCTTCATCGTCCTCAACGCCATCGGGTATTCCGCCAACACTGTCTCGCTCCTTGCGATGATCCTGGCGATCGGCATCGTCGTCGATGACGCCATCGTCGTTGTCGAAGCCGTCGAACAGGTCATGGAGGCGCATCCGGAGCTTTCGCCGGCGGAGGCGACCAAGCGCGCGATGCAGGGCATATTCGCGCCGATCATTGCGATAACGCTGGTCTTGCTGGCCGTGTTCGTACCAGTGGGCTTTATTTCCGGCATTTCCGGAGAACTGTTCCGTCAATTCGCGGTCACCGTCGCGGTGGCGATGTTCCTTTCCGCCATCAATGCACTGACGCTCTCGCCGGCGCTCTGCGCGATCCTTCTCGCCGCAGCACGGCCCCAAACGTGGCGTTATCGGCATCATGATGCGCTCTATCGATCGCGTGCGCGACTACTATGGCAGCATCGTCGCGCGGCTGGTGCGGCTTTCGATTATCGGCATCGTCTTGGTCGCGGGTGCTTTTGGCGGAGTTGCGCTCCTCTCGCGAGTGACGCCGACCGGCTTTCTTCCTTCGGATGATCAGGGCGCATTCTTTGTCGTGGTGCAACTACCGGACGGCGCATCGATCGGGCGGACGTCCGAGGTCGCTCGACAGGTCGAGAGCAATTCTGAAAGGAAACCGCCATCGCAGATGTAAGCTCGATTATCGGGCTGAATTTCATCGACAACTTTTCGCAAGCCAATGCGGGCTTCCTGATCGCCACGCTGAAGCGGTTTTGACGAACGAAAAGGCAAGGATCAAAGTGCCGATGCGATTATCGCGCGGCTGTCCGGTCAGTTTCGTCCAGTTGCGCGGTGGAACGGGCGTGCCGCTCCAGCCGCCGCCGATCATCGGGCTCGGCACCGGCGGCGGATTCTCGTTCGTGGTGCAGGATGTCCAGGGTGGGCCACCGCAGAACCTCGCGCAGGTCACACGCGGTCTTGTGATTGCGGCGAACCAGAATCCGCAGCTGTCACGCGTGTTCTCGACTTTTTCCGCGACAAATCCCTCGATCTTTCTCGACATCGACCGCGACAAGGCGCGCATTCTGGGTGTCGAGATCAGCTCGATATTTCAGGCGCTGCAGACATCGCTCGGCGGCTTCTATGTCAACGACATGAACTTGTTCGGACGGACATGGCAGGTGCAGGTCCAGGCGGAAAGCGAAGACCGGGCGTCGGTCGATGACATCTATCGCATCAATGTCCGCAGCGCCGAAGGAAAGATGGTACCCTTGCGCAGTCTCGTGGAAGTCCGGATCGTGCTCGGGCCACAGGGACTTGTCCGTTACAACAATACACGCGCGGCCACCATCCAGGGCGGCCCGGCGCCGGACGTTTCCTCGGGACAAGCGCTCGCGACGATGGATGAGGTCGCGCGCGAAGACGCTGCCAACCGGCTATCGCGGCTCCTGGACCGATATCTCGTTTCAGGAAAAGCGGGCAGAGGGTCAGACGGTCATCATTCTGGCGTTCGCGGTGTTGTTCGCCTATCTTGTTCCTGGTCGCTCTCTACGAGAGCTGGACCATTCCCGTTCCCGTCCTGCTGTCGGTGTCCGTGGGCGTTGGCCGGCGCCTATATCGCGATCGTGTCCTCTGGACTGGTCCTCGATCTCTACGCCCAGATTGGCATGGTCGTGCTGATCGGTCTCGCGGCGAAGAACGGAATTCTCATCGTGGAATTCGCCAAGGAGCGGCGCGAGCACGGCGTGCCGCTGCACGAAGCTGCAACCGAAGGAGCAAGGTTGCGCTTCAGGCCGGTGATGATGACGTCGTTTGCATTCATCCTCGGGCTGGTGCCGCTCGTCATAGCCTCGGGCGCGTCGAAGCTTGCATTCCGTCACGTGAGCACGCCGGTGTTCGGCGGGATGCTCCGCTGCGTCGCTACTGGGTATCTTCGTGATTCCGCCGCTGTACGTGATGTTCCAGGCGATTCGCGAAAGGCTGAAATCACATTGATTTAGGTCAACGGCCCGCAAACCTCCCGAATTAGCGCTCGGAATAGGCGGCGGTGTGATGGGCGCGGCCAGACAGGACTCGATGCTGGAAGCAGCCAGAGTATTCGGCGGTTGAGACCACACGCGACGGGCGCCGCTTTGAGGTCCGGGCGCTCACGCCGGGGGATCAGGCCGGTCTAGGTACGGCCGTCGATCGTTCCAGTGCGCAGTCGTTGTATACGCGCTTCTTCGGCGCAAAACGCAGCTTTTCAGACCGGGAGGTCGACTTCTTTCTGAATGTCGATTTCGTGAACCATGTCGCCCTGGTGGCGGTCGTGGAAGAGTCCGGCCACGCTGCGATCGCGGCCGGCGGACGATATATTGTCCAAGAGCCCGGCACGGCAGAAATCGCTTTCCTTGTGATCGACGACTATCAGGGGCAGGGTGTCGGCGCGGCATTGCTGCGGCATCTGGCAATACTTGCCCGCAACGCCGGGCTGAAGGAGTTCACCGCCGAGGTGCTGCCGCAGAACATTCCGATGCTAAAGACGTTCGAGAAAAGCAATCTGAAAATGAGTACGAAGCGTGATGCAGGCGCCGTGCATGTGACACTCCAGCTTCGCTGATCTGATTATTTTGAGCGATTGCGATGTCGACTGACAAGCTGGTCGGAGCAAAACTGAAAAACACCGCGAGCCGCCGCAATCGCGGGAATAGTCTTTTCCGTGCTGTTTGTCGCCGCGTTTTCGATGCTCCGCATTTCCGTCCCAAGTGATCCGACCGAACCCGGCGAGTGGCTCAAGACAAGCTCGAGCCTGGCTGGGTTTGCACTCAACCTTCTCCCTTTCGCCGGGATTGCGTTTCTCTGGTTTGTTGGTGCCCTGCGCGATCGGCTCGGCGGACTTGAAGACCGTTTCTTTTCCACCGTCTTTCTGGGAAGCAGCCTGCTATTTCTCGCTATGCTCTTTGTTTCAGCAGCCGTCATAGGGGCGCTCATTCTCACCTTCGCTGTCGCTCATGGCGAGGTGATGAATGCCGCGACATTCCATTTTGCCCGCACGTTCATCTACAATCTGGTGAATATCTACATGATCAGGATGGCGGCTGTATTCATGATCTCGACATCGACGGTCATCACCTACACCAGTATTGCGCCGCGCTGGGTTGCATATCTCGGGTTCGTTCTCGCGATGCTTCTTCTGTTCGGGCAGTTCCTACATTTCGTGGGTGTTTGTGGCTTTTCCGTTCTGGGTTTTTCTGATCAGCGCCTGCCTCTTGGTCGACGAGTTTCGTCGACAGCCAGAAGGTTCCGGCCACGAAGTGAAGACCGTTAGCGCATTTTCTAGATGCCTGAAGCTCCCCCCAGTCCCTGCGCATCTCCCACTCGGGCAAGGGCAAGGTCCTCGGGATTGCGAAAATACTGTTCAATTTCGCGATCCACCAATTGCAGTTGTTGTTGCAGAGAGGGATGACGATGCTTTGGCAGCGTCTGAATCAGATTTTCGATCATTGCTCGCAATCGTCGAGCAATTTGCATATTTTGTACGCCGCATTGCCGTATTTCAGTGAATGCGAGATGCACAAAGTCTTCCCAATTCGGAGTTCGAAAATTACGACCAGTTGGCCAGATTTGTTGAGTATTTCGTCCGTACGCAGATTCTTGTTTCCGGCTTTCCGTAGCAGGCGATGAAGCTGGTCGATCGCAATCACGGCGGTTGTCGGATCGTTGATGGCGGGTGACAGGGCCTTGAGCGCGATGTCGACGATAATCCGAAATGCAAAGGTCGGGTCTTGTTCCAGCGTCCGCTCCGGCCCGAATGCGACGGTCGACATCAGATCTCCGTCGTCAAGCGAAGCGGTGCCTCCGTATAAATTGAACAAAGGCTCGTCGGTTGCAATAAAATCGCCGACCTGTGGAACGAATTCGATTACCCCGTCCGATTTCTCTGCCTCGGCCACAAGCTCGGTGATATTAGTCGCAAGAACTATTTCCGACGTGCCTCGGTACTCAATGGTTCGAGCCGGTGTTCCAAGTTTGAAGCGTTGGCTGTCTGATTGCCTGGGGCCGAGGCTTGGATCTGGATAGACACTCTCAATGACTGTGAGCCCCGCCTTTCCAACGAGACCCACGATACTGATCGGGCGCAACAATCGCGCGGCATAGTCAATGAGAAGAGAAATGCCGCGATGCAAAGAATTCCAAGGCAAGCGCCGACAAAAACGACAAGTTGAAAAACATTCCCCTGCATCTTGTTGAGTGCGCTTATCGAGAACAGCAGGGTAAAAATGAAGAGACCGGTCGTGTACCTGACTACATTGTTCGCGCACCAATACTGTCGCAATGATACGAGGGGTCAGCTGTCCGCTCGCGACCTGAAGGGCAACAAGGAGAGACCCAAACGTAAAAACTATAAAGCTAAGTGTCGCGGTAATGATGGCATTGAACATCGCCTGGGCGCCACTTGCGCCACGTCCAGGAAAGCCCAGCCAAGCCAGCCGTCCAAGCGATGCAATACGCGTGTTGCGATAAGCTCAAACGGGATCGCAATGAATGGAACGATCCAAAGTGAAGACCTGAGATAGTCCCTGAAGTAGTATGATTGCTTCCAATACATGCTTAGCCCCGCCCACGGAATAGGTTTACGCTTTAAGCGAGGGCTTATTGTGCAGCGGTACTCAGTTTAGGTGAAGTCCCGCGGCTGGTCGAAAGCAGCTCCAGCGTATGCTGCGCAATCATCAACTCTTCGTTGGTGGGTATGACGTAGACGGCAACGCCGCTGTCCTTGCGTGAAATCAGAGATTTGCGGGCGGCGTTGGCGTCCTGATCAAACGTGACCCAAGCCAGGCCAGCTTTTCGGCAATGCGCGCACGTATCGGCGCCGAGTTTTCGCCGATGCCGGCGGTGAAAACGAAGGCGTCGAGACCGCCGAGGGCCGCAGCCAGCATGCCGGCAAAGAGACCGGCACGATAGACGAAATAGTCCAACGCGAATGCCGCTTTTGGATCGGCGCTTTCCAGGAGTTCGCGCACATCGTTGCTGATTCCGGAAAGCCCTTTCAATCCGGATTCTTTGTAGAAAGATCCTGTACCGCTGCGGGGGTCATGCCCTTCTCGGCGATGAGATAGAGCACGACACCAGGGTCGAGCTGTCCGGGGCGCGTACCCATCGCCAGGCCGTCGAGCGCGGTGAATCCCAGCGTGCTCTCCACGCTGTGGCCATTTGCGAGCGCGCACATCGAGGCGCCGCTGCCAAGGTGCGCAACGATCACACGGCCCTTCGCAATGTTCGGCGCGACATGAGGCAGGCGCTGGGCGATATATTCGTAGGAAAGTCCGTGGAAGCCGTAACGCCGCACGCCTTCCTTATAGAAACGTTCGGGCAACGCGTAATAGTCGGCCAGAGCGCCGTGGCCTCGGTGAAACGCGGTATCGAAACAGGCGACCTGCGGCAGCTCGGGACGACGGTCAAGAAGTGCTCGTATCGGAGCAAGATTGTTCGGTTGATGTAGCGGCGCCAGCGAGACGTAACGTTCAAGCTGCGTGGCCACCTCAGGAGTCACACGGACGGGTCGGTCAAAGTCGGGGCCGCCGTGAACGACCCGATGACCGACGGCGAGAAGATTGACCTTCTGCGTACTACGTAGCCAGTCGCCCGCAACTTGAATGGCGGCCGGCAGATCCGGGATTTTGTCGGCGCCATACGTCTGGTCGACCAGGGCCTTTTATCCCCGCCTTCGGCCTTCAGGCGCGGTCGGGTGCCGACGCCATCGATTTGGCCCTTCACCAGACAGTCAAGCTCCCCACTCGAGCCCTTGATTGCGAAGACCTGGAATTTCAGGCTCGACGATCCGGCGTTGACGACCAGAATTGCGTCCATGGGATCACACGGCGGTAACAGCCGCTTTGCGGCGGCGGGCATCGGCATAGAGCACGGCGACAGCGCAGGAGGCCATGCGCGCGCGCACCGAATCCGCGCGCGAGGTCAGAATGACAGGCACGCGCGCGCCGAGAACAAGTCCGGCTGCATCTGCGTGTGCGAGGAATATCAGATTTTTCGCGAGCATGTTGCCGGCTTCCAGGTCGGGAACGACGAGGATCTGGGCACGGCCTGCGACTTCAGACTTGATGCCTTTGATTTTCGCAGCTTCTGGGTCGATCGCGTTGTCGAAGGCGAGTGGGCCATCAAGGATACCGCCAGTAATCTGTCCGCGGTCAGCCATCTTGCACAGGGCCGCCGCCTCAACCGTCGACGGAATCTTCGAGGTAACGGTCTCGACCGCGGAGAGTATGGCGACGCGTGGCGTCCCGAGACCCGTCTGCGTCCAGAGGTCGATTGCGTTCTGCACAATGTCACGCTTGGCGTCGAGGTCGGGGAAGATGTTGATCGCAGCATCCGTGATGAACAGTGTTTCCGCATATGTCGGTACATCAAGAACGAAGACATGGCTGATACGCCGTGCAGTGCGCAGTCCGGTTTTCGAGTTGGTCACTGCGCGCATCAATTCGTCTGTGTGCAGGCTGCCCTTCATCAAGACTTCGCCCATTCCGGCCTGAACGAGCTCGACGGCTTTTTCGGCCGCGGCATCGCTGTGCGCCGCGTCGACAATTTCGATCCCGCCCAGGTCCAGTTTGTGCGTGCGTGCGACCGCAGAAATCTTTGCTGCTGGTCCGACCAGGATGGGGACGATAAGATTGGCCGCAGCGGCTTCTATTGCACCACGGAGCGAAGTTTCGTCGCAGGGGTGAACGATGAGCGTCTTTGCCGACCTCAACGCCCTTGGCTCGTGCGATCAAACGTTCGTATTTGGCATGCGTCTGTAGCGTTTCTTGCTGCGTCGCCATGGAAGTCTTTGCCATTACATGATCCTTCGCTTTAGAGCCATGCATTCGCCATCACGAAGCCGACGGCAAATCGCGCTTCTATGTCCGCTGGATGTTAGCGCACTCGGCATCGGATGCTTTTGATTCACATCAAACGAGCGGCTGCCCACCCGGAAGCCTGCGTTCAAAAGCGTGTGCATTTCAATAGGCCAGCAAATCACTTGCATGAGGCTTGTCCATGGTATGTTGACTTAAATCAATGCACTCGGCCACCGCCGGGCGACGGTGGCAAAGAGCCATAACACGATGACAAGCGTCAGGTAGGGAGAAATCGCCATGAAAAGCAGCGCCGCCCTTGCGAAGGAAGTCGAAACCAAGGGTGGTCAGGATCCTTGGCGTGGTTTTAAACCCGGTGACTGGCGGACTTCGATCGGTGTGCGGGATTTTATCGTTCGCAATGTGACGCCCTATACCGGCGACGAAAAATTTCTTGCGCCAGCGTCGGCAAAGACCAAAGCGGTGTGGGCGAAACTGCAGCCGTACTTCCAGGAAGAGCGGAAAAAGGGCGTTCTTGGCTGTCGACGCAAAGACCCCGTCGACACTGTTGGCTCACAAACCTGGCTACATCGACCGCGACAACGAAGTCGTCGTAGGCCTGCAGACCGATCAGCCGTTCAAGCGTGCGATCTTCCCATACGGTGGCCTGCGCATGGTCGAAGCGGGCCTCAAGGCCGCTGGTTTTGAAGCCGACCCGCAGGTCCACGAAGCATTCACCAAGTATCGAAAGTCACATAACGACGGCGTGTTCGACGCATATACGCCGGAGATCATGCGGTGCAGGAAATCGGGAATTATCACCGGCCTGCCGGATGCTTACGGGCGGGGCGCATCATCGGCGACTACCGCCGCGTCGCGCTCTATGGCGTCGATCGACTGCTCGAGGTCAAGGAAATCGAGCGCGAACAGATCAACGACATGTGGCCAACCGATGAGGTGATCCGTCAGCGTGAGGAATTGGCCGAGCAAATTCGCGCGCTCAAAGATCTCGTGGCGATGGCAAAACTCTACGGCTTTGACATTTCTGCTCCGGCGACCAATGCGCGCGAGGCCTTCCAGTGGACTTACTTCGCTTATCTTGGCGCCATCAAGGAAGCCAACGGAGCGGCGATGTCGATCGGCCGCATCTCTTCGTTCCTGGACATCTACATCGAGCGCGACATTCGCGAAGGCAAGTTGGATGAAGCGGGCGCCCAGGAACTATGGGACCAGCTCGTGCAAAAGCTCCGTATCGTGCGTTTCCTGCGCACGCCGGATTACGATGCGCTGTTCAGCGGCGATCCCTACTGGGCGACCGAATGCGTGGGAGGGATGGATCTCGACGGCCGCACGCTCGTGACCAAGAGCAGCTATCGCATGCTGCACACCCTCTACAATCTCGGTCCGGCGCCCGAGCCGAACATTACTGTACTCTGGTCGAAACATTTCCCGGACCCGTTCAAGCGTTTTTGCGTCAAGGTCAGCCGCGATACGTCGTCGCTGCAATACGAGAACGACGACCTGATGCGCCCGTTCTGGGGAGACGATTACGGCATTGCGTGTTGCGTGTCAGCGATGAAACTCGGAAAGCAGATGCAGTTCTTCGGCGCGCGCGTCAATCTCGCCAAAGCGCTGCTCTACGCCATCAATGGCGGCCGCGACGAGAACTCTGGCGATCAGATCGCTCCTCCGACGCCCGCCATAACCGGCGAGTTCCTCGACTATGACGAGGTGATGGAGAAATTCGACACCACGATGGAATGGCTCGCTCGAACCTACGTGCATGCGATGAACTGCATCCATTACATGCACGACAAATATTTCTACGAGCGGCTCGAGATGGCGCTGCACGACCGCGATATTCTGCGGACCATGGCCTTCGGAATAGCGGGTCTGTCGGTCGTCGCCGACAGCCTCAGCGCCATCAAATACGGGAAAATCCGTACAATTCGCGACAAGAACGGCCTTGCCGTCGACTACAAGAACGAAGGCAATGCCAACATTCCGCAATTCGGCAACAACGACGATCGCGTGGATAAAATAGCATCCGAGCTCGTGACGAGCTTCATGGAGAAAATCCGCAAGCATCCGACTTACCGGAATGCAACGCACACCCAAAGCGTGCTGACGATCACCTCGAACGTGGTCTACGGCAAAGCCACCGGCAACACACCCGACGGGCGCCGCAAGGGCGAACCGTTCGGGCCGGGCGCCAATCCGATGCATGGGCGCGACAACCATGGCTGGCTTGCGTCCTGCCTGTCGGTCGCGAAGCTTCCCTACAAGGATCTGCAGGACGGTATCAGCTACACCGTCTCCGTCTCGCCCGCAGAAGGCGCACCTGTCCGAACGCGAACTCATCGATCTGGCCGCGAAAGCTTTCGACGTCTACTTCGACCATGGCGGGTTTCACATGAACCTGAACGTGATCGATAAGGATACGCTCGAAGACGCCATGAAAAACCCGGACAAGTACCCGCAGCTCACCATTCGCGTGTCCGGCTATGCGGTCAACTTCGTCCGGCTGACACCGGAGCAGCAGAGGGATGTGATCAGCCGCACCTTCCACGGCCAGATCTGAACGAGCACCTGCAATGTCGACCCTTGGGACTTTGGAAGCCGGCAGCCGATACGATCTGCGCGTCGGCCTTTCCCCGGATGCGCCTGATGAAGGCGAGCTGAAGGACGAGGCTCAGGGCGCATTCGGCTACGTTCATTCCTATGAAACTTCGTCCCGCTACGACGGACCGGGCCTGCGCGCGGTCCTGTTCGTATCGGGGTGCCTGCTCCGCTGCACGTACTGCCACAACCCTGACACATGGCATCTGAAGGACGGGACCTACGTCTCCGCCCAGCAAGTCATCGATCGCCTCGGGCAATTTGCTTCGGCTCTGCGGGCGCTCGATGGCGGGCTGACGATCTCGGGCGGCGAGGTGATGGTGCAACCTCGCTTTTACGAAGCGCATCCTGGCCGGCGCCAAGCAAATGGGCCTGCACACCGGCGATCGAAACGTCCGGTTTTCTGGGCGATCGTGTCGATGAGTCTTATCTTTCCCTTCTCGATCTGGTTCTGCTCGATATCAAGAGTTCAAATCCCGACACCTACAAGACGGTCACCGGTCGCGATCTGGCGCCCACCCTGCGCTTTGCCGAGCGCCTCGCGAAAATGAATAAACCGGTGTGGGTGCGCTTCACGCTTGTGCCGGGGCACACCGACGATCCCGCCAATGTCGAAGGGATCGCCAAATTCGTCGCGCCGATGAAGAACGTCGAGTGGGTCGAGGTTCAGCCGTTCCACCAGATGGGCGCGTTCAAATGGAAGGCGATGAACCTTGAATACAAGCATCTCAACACGCCGCCACCGACGCCTGACCTGGTGAACCGGGTTCTCGAACAATTCCGCGCGGCAGGTTGCCGCGCCCGTTAGCGTGAGTTTCCGCAGATCTAAATCCGGGGAGATTTCGTCATGATCGACTTGGCCCGCGAGATTATCGGGACCCAACCGATTCTCACATTGTTTCTTGCTATCGGCCTGGGTTACCTGGTTGGTCAAATCAACATCTTCGGGTTTTCTCTCGGCGTCGGAGCTGTTCTGTTCGTCGGGTTGGCGCTCGGCGCCTTCGCTCCGAAGGCTCAGATCGTCGGACCCATCGGGCTGACCGGCCTGATCATGTTCCTTTACGCGATCGGAATTCTGTATGGCCGGCAATTTTTCGAAGGGATGAGAGGCGTCGGCCGAAAATACAATCTGCTGGCGCTGGTCGCGTGCGTCGCAAGCCTTCTGGTCGCCCTCGGTCTGGGCCAGATCTTCGGAATCAAAATAGGTCACACGCTCGGTATTTACGCCGGGATCGATGACAAGCACCGCAACGCTCCAGGCGGCGCTTGATGTCATGAAGAATAAGGATCCGTCGATCGGATATTCGATTGCATATCCGTTTGGGGTCATCGGTCCGATTCTGTGCATCTATTTCATGACTCAGATGGTGAAACCGAAATTCCCGGCAAAGGCTCAGCGCTTCCACATGGGCGAGATTTCCATCGGGGAGAAAGTCTCCGGGCAAACGCTCGAAGAGATCGAAAAGGGGCTGCCGAGCGGCGTGCAGGTGACGATGGTCCGCAAAGGCGGACATAACATCGTTCCGACGGGCGAGATTGCGCTGGCGCCCGGCGACGGTCTGCTGGTCATCGCGGAGCGAGAGGATGCCATCGCGGAAGCTGCCGCACAGCTTGGAAAATTGGAGCCTGGCCGGCTGGCCAAGGATCGCGCGGACCTCGACTACATTCGCGTTTTTGTCGGGAAGGCCAATGTGGTCGGCGTGCCGCTGTCGCGTCTTCCGATGCCGGCGGGATTTTCCTCTCACTTATTGCATGTGCGGCGATACGACGCCGACCTCGTGCCGACGCCCGATCTGATGCTCGAATTCGGCGATCGAGTCGGCGTGCTGACGCCGCCTGACCGCAGAGAAGAAATCCGCAAGCATTTCGGCGACACCGTGAAGGCCGCCGCGGAATTCAGTTACGTCTCGCTCGGGATCGGCATGGTGCTCGGCGTGCTGCTCGGCCTCATTCCAATTCCAGTTCCCGGTGTCGGTACGGTCACGCTTCGGGATCGGCGGCGGGCCGCTGATCGTCGCTCTCATCCTCGGCAGATTGCGCCGGACAGGTCCGATGCTGTGGACCATGCCGTTGCCGGCGAACATCGTTCTTCGCAACTTCGGGCTGGCGATGTTCCTTGCCACAGTTGGAGTAAACGCCGGTCAGCCGTTCGTGCGCACCGTCGCCGAATCCGGTTTCACGATGCTGTTTATCGGAGTCGCCGTTCTGCTGACGACCGTGCTTATTGTCCTCATCGTCGGGTACTACCTCTTGAAGATTCCCTACGACGATCTGGTCGGCGTCGCGTCCGGGGCAACGGGAAATCCCGCCATTCTCGTATATTCGACTCGGATGGCCCCGACCGAGCGTCCCGACATCGGATATGCGATGATTTTCCCGTCGATGACGATCGTGAAAGTCATCGCCGCTACAGATCGTCGGGCTTCTGGTAGCCGCCGGGGCGAGTGGCGGCTGAGTCATTTCGTATTGAGGCAACTGGTCGGGGGCCACGCTGCCGCGAACGTCCTATTATCTTGCGGCTTGGGGTGGAATGAAAAAGCAAGCACACGAAGATTCAGTCACCTCACCTCAGGTCGTCACATTCGATGCGATCATGCCGGCCGCGATGGCGGTGCGTGCCGAAGCAAGCGGTGTGATGAGGGCATCCACAGACCCGATAACCCTGCTGGCGCTCAGTGTCTTGGCGGGTGCCTTCATTTCTTTTGGCGCGATTTTCGCAACGACAGTCAGCGCCGGGCTGTTGGGATGCCTTATGGCATCGTACGGCTTCTGATCGGGCTGGTCTTTTCGACAGGCCTCATCATGGTTGTCATTGGAGGGGCGGAACTGTTCACGGGAAGCAATATCATTGTCATGGCCTGGGCGAGCGGCAAGGTGACGACGCGCGCGCTTCTACTCAATTGGGTTCTTTCTTTCGCCGGTAATTTTGTCGGCGCGATCGCAACCGCGGCGCTGATGTTCTACACCACGCAATATACGTTCGGAGGGGGCTCGATCGGTCTGACCGCGCTGAGCACGGCCAATGCGAAAACGTCGCTGGCGTTCATTCCGGCGCTGACCCTCGGAATCATGTGCAATACATTGGTCTGTCTGGCGATTTGGATGTGCTTCAGTGCGCGCAGCAACATCGACAAGGTTGTTACCGTCATTCCGCCGATCGCCGCCTTCGCGGCGGCCGGTTCGAGCATTGCATCGCCAATATCTACTTCATTCCGATGGGCCTTTTCATCAAGGCCGGCGCGCCGGAATCATTCTGGAGGGCGATCGCCAAGACCGCGGCAGATTTTCCGGAATTGACCTGGAGCAATTTTCTCGTCGGCAATCTGGTCCCTGTAACGATTGGCAATATCATCGGCGGGTCGATCATGGTCGCCGCGGTTTACTGGTTCGTCTACCTGCGGAAAGAGGGCACGTAGGCTAGCTGCGTAGGAAAAAGCGTGCCGTTGCTAGACCCATTGCCAATGCCCCGATGACGAAACCGCATATGGCGGATGCCTGAGGGCGTCAAGCATAGGTCCGCGGTTGAACAATACGATCATTTCGTACGCATAGATGCCCGGCATCATGATGACGATCGGGGCCACGGCCATCGCCATACGCGGCACGTTGAAGCGCTGTTCCACGATGAGGGCCACCGACCCGATGACCAGAGCTGCAAAAACGCAGCCGGCGCAAGCATCACGCCCACATCATTCAGCACTGAGCCGCAGTCCATTTGCTCCCAGGGCCAGAAGGCCGACCGCCAGCACGGTGCGTGGCGAACTGTTGAACAGCATTGCGAAAGCGCCGGCCGCGACGAAACCTCGCAATAGCCCTTAAGTTTATTTTCCCTCACCCAGCGTTCGGCCTGGATGACCTCCAGTGGATAAGTCGAGGCCATCAGCACCAGGGACAGCAGCGTATCGGGATACAATGCGATCGGCGCGACAAGAGCATCGAGTTCTTCTGCCTTAAGCAGCTGGTCACTCGACGTACTGGCCGGAGTAGCCGGGGTCTGGGCATTCGCCGCAACCGGCACCAAAATCATCAGGGCCAAAACAAATGCTGCTATTCGCCTAGCCCTGTTTGAAGGGGAGACGGCTCGAAATCTGCGCCGATGCGCCGGCGCAAGCGAAAAGCGTCCACCCCAGAGTATTTATGTTATGTTGTTCGGACTCGGGTTGGGGGCATTGCTTGCTGGGCATCGAAAATTTCGATCATTTTCTGATTGAGGCTTACGAGCAATGCGGTAACCAGCTCTGTCAACTGGAAACCGAAAAGCGGGCGGGGAAATGAATCAATGAGCCGCGATCGAAAGGTCATCGCCAAGTCTGATCGGACCACAACATCATTTATTGAAGTAGCGATCTCGGCTCGGAGCTCTTGCTCTGCTTCTTTACTGGACTTTGATCCTTGTCCGGCCTTTTTGTCGATCGCGATCTGGAGCGCAGTGTTGACCGTTGCGCTTTATCCTGTTTTCGAATGGACGTCGCATCAGCTTGGCGGACGCCGTCGGATTGCCGCCGCGCTGATTACGTTTTTGAGTTTGCTGATCATCATCGGACCTGCGACCTGGCCTCGCTTTGGGACTGGTCGATGGTCTCCGGCTGATTTCTGAACGGCTTGACCTAGCAAATCTAACGATACCCCTCCTTCAATTTCGGTAAAAGAACGGCCGCTGATCGGCCAGCCGATCTATCAATTCTGGGAGCTCGCATCGACAAATCTCAGCGCCGCGCTCGCCCAGATCGTGCCCCAGCTAAAACCACTGGGCAGCAGCTTGCTGCGCATCGGTGCGGATACCGGCCTCGGCATCATTATGTTCCTCGCTGCTATCGTAGTCGCCGATTCCTTTTCTCACCAGCACCGATGATCGCCGAAGCGATCAAAAAGTTTTCCCGCCGGCTCAACCCGACGCGTGTGGCGAGGAGTTCGTCGAGCAGGCCGGTGTCGACGATCTGCGCGGTATCGCGCGGTGTTATCGGAATTTCGGTGCTGCAGGCCCTGCTCGCAGGCGTCGGTCTGATGGTCGCCGGCATTCCGCAGGCCAGCCTGATCACATTCGGCGTTCTCGTATTGGGAATTATCCAGATTGGTCCCTCGATCATATTGATCCCGGTCATCATCTGGGCCTGGACATTCATGGGTACGATACCGGCCCTGTTGTTCACGGCCTCACATGGTGCCGATCAATTTGCTGGATAATTTGCTCAGGCCGATCGTGATGGGTCGGGGATTGAAAACGCCGATCCTCGTTATTCTGATCGGTGTGATCGGTGGCACGCTTGCCTATGGGATCACTGGACTTTCCTTGGGCCGATTGTGCTCGCCGTCATCTGGGAACTGTTTGTTTCGTGGATCGACGAGCGTGACAGCGCCTGACGGGCATTCCGTCCCGGACCGAACCTCCTTCATCGCGCCGATTGACTCAGACCAAAAACGCGAGCTTGCTCGGTCACAGGGGACCGGAAGCTCAGAGGTATCGAGTTATGGCAATCAAAGACACGACGGCTTCGCAAGCCGGGAAACAAGCTATGCCGCCATTCGTGAATTGGGCGCAGAGCGATGCGGCAATGGCTGTCCAAAAGGCGTTTCTGGAATCCTATGAGCAGGCGAACCGTAGCTGGCTCGCTCGCGTGCAGTCGGAAATCTCGCTCTGGTCGGATCTGGCGAATAAATTGAGCTCCGACCCACTCCGTTCCGGAAGCATTTGAAGCTTACTCAAAATGCGTTTCACAGCGCATGCAGATGGCCGCGGAGGATGCACGCCAATTGGTCGATGAATCTCAACAGCTGATGCAAAAGGTCACGCATTCGCTGGGCAACAAGTTACCGACCGCGAGTACGTGAGTGGTTCGACCGGTTGGTTGTGCGCAATGAATTGCTACTCCGCGAGGCCAACAGCCTTGCGGAGTTCGCCCTTCACATCACTAAGTTCGTTACGAAAGGCCTCCTTGCTCAGGAGCGATGCGGCAATTGCCGCACCGGCGACGTTGCCCGCGTAGACGTCGCTCCGGAAGTGGGCGCCCGAAACGACGCGGCTGTACCCGTAATCCTGAATGCGCTTGTAGAGCGCCTCCTTTTTCTCTGGGATCATTTCTGCGAGCACCATGCCAAGGGCGGCGCCGTAGGTCGCGTGCGCGGAAGGATACGAGGGGGAGTCGCGGTCGCTCAATTTCTTCAAAGTCTGCAGATTGTTGTGCGACAGCCGGTAAGGGCGCGTGCGGTCAGAAAGTGTTTTTCGCCTCGTGGACTGAGTGGCGCACTGAACTGTCGATGCAATCGAAGAAGCGCCTGGCGGACGCCGAAAGGTTTTCCACCTTGATGCCGATGCCGCCCGGGAAGCCGCTCGACCGTTCGGTGGTCGTCCTCCCTTACATGTTTCACCTGGTCCGGCGTGCGCGCATCCTGCAGGCGCAAGAGTTCCTGTAGCTCCGCCTTTGGTTTGCGCGCTGTCCGATTTTGGCGGGGGCATCAGCAGCGCCGACAGCGGCACCGCGGCATCCGGACACGACGGATCGGCGGCAACCGCCTGAAGGCCGAACAGGCAGAGAAAGGCAAGCGAAGCAAGGCCTGTCCCACGACGATTGGGTCTCATACGCTGAACCCTAAAACGAAATCGTATCAGGACGCCTTGGCCTGCGGTTTCTTTGCAACCTCGCGCAGGTGCGACGGAGTCGCGTTGCCGCCGACACCGAATAAAAGGGCCAATTCGCCCATTCTTTTCTTGCCTTCCGCTGATAGTTCGCCGCGAACGCTCATGATCTGTCGGATCACTCCGTATGCCTTTTCCCGAGTCTCCGCGTCGGACGGCAGCATCGACGGAATTGCGGCAAGCGCCGCTTCCTTGTCGATCAGCAGGATGTTGAATTGTTCACGTACCAGCGCCTTGAAATCCGCAACCGACATGTCGCCGTGCTCCTCGCGAAGGCGGCGGGCCATTTCGAAGCCGCGCTCGTCGACGGCCGCTCGATCCATTCCGGCATAGATGAGACTACGGATGACAGCGGCGCGGAGGCCGCCGATCGGAATAAGCGATTTGAGTTCGGCGATCCGTTTCTGCAGAAGCTCGCGATGCAGGGATTCTTCGGGGCCTTTCGCAGGCGCTGTGTGCCAGCGGGGTCGACGCCAACCGCAGCCTGTAGGGTCGGCGAGCCGTAAATAGCAAGGAACGTCCGTTCAGCGATTTTTCGCTCGCCTCGCGCCACGCATCGAGCCCGGCGACTATCTGGTCGGAAGAATTGCTGCTGCATCGCGAGCAACGGGTTATCGCTGTTGATGGGCTTTCGGCTATTGCGCACCTGCTCCGCAAGCTTGGCGACCGGAGCCATTGCCGGGTTTTGATCGGAAAAAGCTCGTATTGCAGGCGCAGGGGATGCATTCATGCATCCAGTCCGCCATCGGGTTGCTTGACGAGCGCCCGCACGACGGGCTGAGCAAACGTGCGATAGAGCGCAAGGTTTATTTCGGAAACACGCGCGGCCGTTGCAAAACGACGCTCATCTGCCATGTCATTGCCGCCGAGCGCCCGGATATCGTCCAGCGTCCTTGCTTCGCATCGCATCACCCAGTTTCCGAGCGCCAGATCGGGGCTGGCGGTTTCCGCGGTCTTGTCCTCAAACACCGCCTCATAGAGGCCGGGCGGCAGCGTATCGATCAGGTCGATATTGCTCGAGAACTCTCCGTGCTCTTTTTCGCGACGCCTCCGGAAACGAAGATGCCGAGATGCCCGACGGTTTCATGGATCGTATAGCACGATCGTCTGCCCGTAGTTCCGGATGTCATCGACGCTCTCGTAGAGGTCGAGGATCCAATCCGAGCGCCTGCTGCGGCGGCGTGATGTTGTCGCCCTTCGAGCAGAACACCACGATCGGAGAGCGGATGTTGCGAAGATCGATCGTTGCGCCATCCGAGGTCTTGATGCGTCCGGCGGCAAGGTTGTTGCCGACAAACAACTCATCGACGATGAACTGGATTTCCTCCGCATTCAGATTGACGTGGCCGCCCCACCACTTTTCGAAACCCAGATACCGGGGTGCCTCGGTGTCGATCTTCGAATAGAGATTGTATTGCTTGCTCCAGAGCGTGTTCGCCGGGTTCTGATTTTCGAAATTCTGCACCAGCCAGGCGCCGTCGAACTTGCCGTGGCCGAGATCGCCGGTCAGCGCGGTCAGCCAGCTGCCGCCGAGCAATCCGCCCGAATAGCGCATGGGATTTATGCCGCGCACACCCGCCCAATACGAGAGGGGTGACCCGGCAACGATGATCGGTCCGAACAATTCGGGCCGGATCGCCGCCAGCATCATGATCGCCCAGCCCGCCTGGCAGTTTCCGATCACGCAGGGCTTTGCCGTTTGCCTCGGGATACTCGGCGGCGACCTTTTCGATGAAGATGCGCCTCGGCGCGGGCAATGTCCTCGATGGTCTGTCCTGGAACGGGATCCGGGCAGAAATCCGATGAAGTAGCACGGATGACCGGCCTTGAATGCGACGCCGATTTCGCTGTCGGCCTTGAATCCGCCGATGCCGGGACCGTGCCCGGCGCGCGGGTCAACGACAATGAACGGCCGCAGCTTTGGATTGATTTCGACGCCAGCGGGCGGAACGATGCGCGCAAGCGCATAGTTGACCGGGCGCTCGAGCGTGCGTCCATCGACAACAAGCTCCGCTTTATAGTCGAGCACGTTCGGCGCTGTTTCCGCCATGTGCTCGCGATACTGGTTCCCGCGCTGGCGCATGACATCCCAGAACAGAACGCCGCGCTGGAACGCATCGACCGCGTATTCCATGGCAGGCGCGAAAATGGCGAACGCCGCCATGTTCGGCTCTGTCGACGGAAGGGTTTGTCTGTGCTGACGACATTGTTGTGTTCCTTCTCTTGCCTAGTCCATGATGTGGTAGCCGCCGTCGACATAAAGCGTTTCGCCGGTGATCAGCCGCGCCGCGTCGTGCGCCAGGAAGGCCGGTTGCGACGCCGACGTCGTCGATGCTCACCAGGCTGCGCGCGGGCGCTTTCGCCTTCGCCTTGTCGAGCAACGCATCAAATTCCGGAATCCCCGAGGCTGCCCTGGTCGCAAGCGGCCCCGGCGAGATCGCGTGGACGCGAATGCCCTTTCGGACCGAGCTCCGCTGCGAGATAGCGCACTGCGCACTCGAGCGCCGCCTTGGCAACGCCCATGATGTTGTAATTCTTAACGACCATCTGACTGCCGTAGTACGACATGGTGAACAGAGTGCCGCCCTTCTGCATCAGCGGCTCGGCCAAATGCGCCATCCGGATGAAGGTCCAGCACGATACATCCATGGTTGTCGCGAAGCCTTCCCGCGATACATCGACCACGCGTCCCTGCAGCGCTTCCTTTCGGCGAAAAGGCGATCGAGTGGACAAGAAAGTCGAGCTTGCCCCATTCCTTGGTAATCCGTTCAAATACTGCTTCCATCTGGCCGTCGACATGCTCACGTCGAGCGGCATAAAGATCGGAGCTTCGAGGCGCGCGGGCGAGGGGCTCGACGAACTTTTGGCTTTGTCGTTAAGATAGGTAACAGCGACCTCGGCGCCGAACGCGCGGAAAGCTTTCGCGCAACCCCACGCAATCGATTTATCGTTGGCAATTCCGACGATGAGACCCCTTTTCCCTTCGAGGAGTTTGGCCTTCACCGCGGGAAGCATCGGTGCGGCTGTTTTGTTCATGTGCGTCTCCACGTAACGTTCCGCAATCGCCTTGATTGCACGAAAGGCCTGGCGTCGATCCTTGGCATCGTCGACGTGCGCGATGTCGCGGCCGTTGATCCTGAGGTGGCCTTCGCCCCACGGCGCGATTTCCGCTTCAAGACTGGTGGTCGCCCACGATTGCGACAAATTGCTGGACGGTGGCGCCTTTTCCTGCGGCCAACGTACCATTCGTCTTCCAGTCCAGCATTCTCTGACGTTGTTCCGTTCGAACGCCGCAGTAAGCAGGACACCGCCCGGCTGGAAACTAGTTGCGGCACGCCGGACATGGTATTGACCTGGGTCAAACGGTGCGGTCAGCCGTCGCCAACCGGCTGAAATTCCTCAACTTTTTATACGTGAGAGCGATGGACGGTTCAGCAGGATCGAGCGTCCGAGGAGAAAGGCGGGCAACCAGCTGCGATCGTTCCAGTTCGGTGATGGTGCGGCTGACCGTCTCGATCGTCAGGCCGAGGTGATCGGCGATGTCCCGATGAGACATCGGAAGATCGAGGTACTTTGTCTTTCCCAGCCTGCTGGACAGATCGAGGAGAAACGCTGCCAAACGGCATTTCGCGCTTCTGCCGATCAACAAGGCATGCTCCTGCGTACGTCGAAGCTCGTTTGTCGTTGCGTCGAGCAGAAAGCTTGCAATTCGACTGTCCCGAGCAGCGATGGAAAGCAAGGCGCTGCGTTTGAGATAGAGGATCATTGCATCGGTCGCCGCTTCCACAGACAACGCGTGCTTCAGATCGGTCCAGCCAAACACGTCGCCGGGCAGATAGAAACCAAGAATGTTCCGTGTGCCGTTTTGAAACGTTCGGCAACTCCGGACAATTCCCTCTATGACCAGAAAGATGTGGTGGGCAGGGTCGCCCTCGCAGACGATCACCTGGTCGCGGTGGTGACGGATCGGTCCTCGCCGAAGCGCAACTAGGGTGCGTTGGACCAGCTTCTCGTCGTCGCCCTGTATGGCTGGCCAGTTTGCGGTTGCCCCGAGAGCCCCATCGTGAAACCGGCACGGTGCTCACGCGCCGAGGGCACGCTGATGCTCTCAGTGGGGCCATTTGTCCACCAACTAATCAGACCAAAAGACAATTAGATACATTCTGCAGTAATTCAAATAGTTGGACCTTGGCCCAACTTACAGGTGATGGCATATCATGCAGGAACGCGAGGCACGTGTCAGTTTAACGAAGATTTTATGGCGCCCTTTGCGCTGCAGTGGTGCTGCGACATTTTGCCGGGGCGCTCACGGCTCGCGGGAAAAGCCGGCGAGATCATCTACGATAAAGCGTGTCGCGTCCCACCCAATCACACCTGATCCCGCCGAGGAACGCGAACGCAAAGTAAAGCTTCGAAGGATCTTCCTGTTCAATCGTCACGCGACGACCGGCGCTCAATGCCGTGCACTGGTGATGTCGGAGAAAATCCGGACAGCTGCGCCATGCTGGGATTCTCACGCGCCAGTTTGTAAAACTCGGACAGATCCTGTTGCTGGAGGCACGCCGGGGACCGGCGCACGATAACCATTTCCCGCGAGAGAGGGCGTGATCGTGGCCGCAATGATTGCGGCGATGAGTGTTGCCGTTTTCACGCTACTGAATCCCCGTTCTTTCGTCGCGGTAGATCAAGTGTCCGATCTTTGGGTCTGCTTCAGGCAGTCTTCAATGGATCGGCGGGTGCGATAGTCCCCGAGATCCTGCTCGGCCTCGACGGCTTTGAGATTTTCAAGAACATCGTCGCGTAGTCCGGCAAGAACGATCCTGATCCCGCGGGCTTTAAGCGACCGCGCCAACACCCGCAATGTCGTGCCCGCCGTTGTGTCTATACGCGGCACGATTGAACAATCGATCACCAACAGCCTGGTGCCATCCGGCGCCCTGTCGACCATGTCGAGGATACCGCGGCGGATATGTTCGGCGTTGAAATACAGCCACGCGCCCGGGCTGCGGATCACGATCGCCCCGAGCGGATCTCTGGCACCAGGATATCGGGCACGATTGACGAATTCGCCGGTCAGCGGCTCCCGTCCGAGAAGAGTCACGCTGGCGAGGCGGCGTGCGCGATGAGCATGACGAGCCGAACCGGCCGCAGCGAGGAGGAGACCATCCAGCAATCCGAAAACAGCACGCAGAAAAATGCGAGCAGAGCGATGCGAAACTCGGGGCGGGATGCCAGGCGCAGTTTGCGCAGATCGTCGATGCGGACCAGTGTGTCGCCGCCATCAGCACGATCGCAGCGAGAACCGGCTCGGGTAGATTGTGAAAGAATTTTGCGAAGAACAGCAATGTGAGGGCGATCGCGCACGATGTCACGACCAGCGCGGCCGGAGAGGACGCCCCACCCAGGTCGTTGACGGCGGTTTGCGACATTCCGCCGGCGACCGGAAAACCGTTGCTTAATGCGGTTGCGACATTGGCCGTGCCGATGAGCAATAATGCAACTGAACGAAGCATTATC